>Ga0209467_1000173_pt1 | contig 120204 bp, 106 predicted proteins | sample Higcelwee11metaG_FD_187175 | JGI IMG/M metagenome (GOLD analysis project Ga0209467, IMG submission 187175) | Freshwater pond sediment microbial communities from the University of Edinburgh, under environmental carbon perturbations - High... | ecosystem: Environmental > Aquatic > Freshwater >...
TATCCCGCTGGAAACAAGCTAAAGAACACTAAAACGGAGCAAAGAAACGGTCTTTCCCTGAAATTTCGAACAAAAACGTTTGTTCTCGATCAACCGAAATCAAAAAATACGATTAATCAGCGGTTCCCTAGCATTTGGGGTGCACTTCATGTGATGATCCGTTTGAGACAGCCTCCTTTTTTCGCGCTCGTTGGCGCGAAACTGGCTAATTCTGAACACCTAAAAAAACATCGCCGTGCACCAACTTTGCACGGCGATGTTTTTTCTTTAAAATCTATATTCGCCCAGATGATCATGCCGCTAGCCATTTCGAAGTAAAGATATTACCCCTGATCCGACCGGGCAGGTCAACCATTTATAAGACGGAAATCACATTCCGTCCGGATTCTGAACCGTAAATCGCCAGCTGTCCCTGCACATATCGTCAATCGTCATCTCCGCCCGCCAGCCCAGGAGTTCTTCGGCCTTATGCGTGTCCGCATAGCAGTAGGCGATATCGCCGGTGCGGCGGGGAGTGATCTTATAGGGGAGCGTCTTCCCACAGGCCTTCTCATAGGCGTGAAGGATTTCAAGAACGCTGGTTCCTTTGCCGGTTCCAAGATTGATTGCTTGTGATCCAACATGTAATAATGAATATTTTACAGCAGCTAGGTGTCCCTTGGCAAGGTCTACAACGTGAATATAGTCCCGAATTCCTGTCCCGTCCGGTGTATCATAGTCATCTCCGTACACACTGAGCTCTTGTAGCTTACCGCAGGCGACCTGTGCGATATATGGGATGAGATTGTTCGGTATCCCTTTGGGGTTCTCTCCGAGCAGCCCGCTCTCGTGCGCTCCGATCGGATTAAAGTAGCGCAGCAGCACCGCAGAGAAGTCCGGCTCGGCCACAGCGATTCCCTCTAAGATCTTTTCGATGAACACCTTCGTATATCCGTACGGATTCGTAGCCGAAGTCGGCATATCCTCCCGGTACGGAACGGTATTGTCGAATCCGTACACCGTGGCGGAGGAGGAAAACACGATGCGGCGGCAGCCGTACTTCTTCATCGCGCGAAGCAGAACGAGGGTGCCTCCGATATTGTTCTCGTAATACTCGAGCGGTTTTTCCACCGACTCACCGACGGCTTTATACCCGGCGAAATGAATGACGGCGTCGATTTTTTCCTGCTCGAAAATCTTCTCGACGGCTTCCCTGTCGGTCATATCCGCGTCGTACAGCTTAACGGGCTTCCCCGTAAGCTTAATGATCCGTTTCACGGCCTCGGGCGAGGAATTGCTGAAATTGTCCATGATCACAATGTCATAACCGCTGTTCAGAAGCTCCACACAGGTGTGGCTTCCAATGAAACCGGCACCGCCGGTAACCAGAATCGTACTCATTTTTTTGACTCCTTTTCGATAAAGCGCTTATAAGCGGCACGAAGTTCTTCGGCATTCTCCTCCGGACAGGTGGGATTACAGTGTGCCCACGCTCCCGTTTCGCTTGATGCGTTGAACTTCTGCTTGTCCTTTGAACGCATCGGCGGGAAGAATTCGATATGGAAATGGAAATCTTCCGACATATCCCCGACATTCACCGGCGCATTGTGCATGCACATCATGTACGGAAAAGCATTTCCGAACAGGCTGTCGAGCATGCCAACCGTCTCCTTGACCGTCCGCGCAAGACTCTTTCTCTCTTCCTCGGTCATATCCGTGATGTATGCCACATGACGGTTCGCGTAAATGTACACGCCGTACGGATACTCGGAGTAGAAAGGGAGAAGAACCGTGAAGTGCTCGTTGCGGAAGATGATGCGCTTTCCGACCGCTGTTTCGTTCCTAATAATATCACAGAAAAGGCATATGCCGGTTTCTTTCCGATGCTCTCTGGCCGCATCGACCTCGAGCTCAAGCTTCTTGGGCACATAAGAGTACCCGTAGATCTGCCCGTGCGGATGCGGCATCGTTACACCGACGACCGCGCCGCGATTCTCGAAAATGAAGACGTACTTGATCTTCTCGTCCGCGGCCAGCAGGGCAAAACGCTCACACCACAGATCGACGAGCTTCTCGACATGCGCGTCGGAAAGATCCGGCAGCGTTACGGTGTGCTGCGGGGAATAAAGGATAACTTCGCACTTGCCGTAACTCTCGGCCGTCTTGAAAAAGTCCGTTCCAACCGGATCCGGCTCGTCGGGATTCTGCTTCAGCGCGGGAAAATCGTTGTCATATTCATACACGTCAAAAGCCTCGGGGACCTTTCCCGATCCGGGACAGAAAGGACACCAGTCCTTCGGCATCTGCGGGCGACCCTGGCGGTTCGAGGCGATCATCACCCAGTCCTTGATTAACGGATTCCATCTTAATTCGGCCATACTTTATTCTCCTCTGATTCGTGTTCTCGTTACTGTTTCCAGATGCAGGTTCCGCCCACGGGACGGATCGAAAGCACATGGCACATACCTTTGCCGATAACCTTTTCGATCTCTTCCTTGAAGGCATCCGTGTCCTTAAGCGGAACGAAGGCCTGCACGGTACCGGCGAAACCGCCGCCGTGAACACGCCACGCTCCTTTGCCGGCCAGGTGCTTTTCGCAAAGGGCAAGGATGATCGATACCGCCTGAGCCTGGGGCATGGAAGACGCGAAAACATTCTGCAGATACATGCAGGAGGAGCGGCCCGATTCGATAATCACGCGCTTGAACTCTTCGAAGTCCTTCCGGTCGAGCGCCTCGACAAGCTGCAGCACGCGTGCATCGTCCGCGAAAAAATGCATACCTCGAAGTACGGCACGGTCGCCCGCCGCTTCTCGTATACCGGGGATGTTCCGGTAAAACTCCTCTTCCGGCACTTCCCGTAGGAAATTTTTACTAAATACTTTGGCAGCCGCCTTCATTTCAGTCGGTATTGCCGCATATTCATCTGTGAGATCCCCGTGATCGGCACCGCTGTCAATAATGACCAGCGCATATCCGAAGTCCGCGAATTCTGCGTTAACCTTTGTAATCAGCGGCTTATCCGTATTCTCGAAATCAATTGCGATGATGCCGCCGACCGAGGAGGCCATCTGGTCCATAAGCCCGCACGGTTTCCCGTAATAGACATTCTCCGCATACTGGCCGATCTGTGCGATCGACACGGGGCTCTCGCGCCCGTCTGCGAAAAACGTGTTGATAATATTCCCGACAAGAACCTCAAAGGCGGCCGAAGAAGACAGGCCGCTTCCCTTAAGGACATTGGAGGACGTATAGGCATCGAAGCCCGATACCGGATAGCCGAGTTCTTTAAAACGCGCCGCAACGCCCCGTACCAGGGATGCCGAGTGGTTTGTCTCGTTCTTTTGAATCGACAGATCGCGCGTATCGACGATGTCGATCGCGTAGCCCTCCGACTTGATGCGAATAATCCCGTCATCGTTTCTGGCCGCCGCCGCAATAACGTCCAGGTTGACACTGCCCGCGAGAACATGCCCATGCTGGTGATCGGTATGGTTGCCGCAGATCTCGGTGCGTCCTGCCGCCGAGAAAAGCGACAGAGCTCTTGCGTCCGCACCGAATTCCTTCTCGAAACCCAGCGCTGTTTTCTCATATCTGGCAGCGTATGCCGCAACCTGTTCCATACCGCAGCCGTAAACTTCCGAAATGCGTCTCTTAACTTCTTCTCTCCCGAGAAGGTCGTTTATCCCGTTCGTTAAAGCCATATTGCGCTCCTTTTCATCCGAAAAACTCACCAAATGTTACTTTGGTAAAATTTTATCAGATTTACTGTATTTTGAGAAGACGCAAATGAAGAATCGCACCTATGTGAGCCGAATCGATCTCCAAAGTTTCTCCGAAGGACTTCTCCGCGCGGTCCAAATCGCCAAGTCCGATACTTCCGAGACCGATCAGGTAATGGCAGTGTGCCTTGTTCCTGATGGTCAGGTTATCGTCAAAGAGCTGCAGATCGGGAAGAGATACGGCAAAGTAATCCACCCGGACCGTGTCAAAGATATGTCTTTCGCCGTAATCAACGAGTTTGTGAAAACGGCTTCTTGCCTCGGTATCTCTGCCGAGTTTCAGGTTCGCGAGTCCCTGGTAGAGAATCATGTCGGCGGGCTGGTCGTTGTAGTACATGCCGCCGGCCGGTTCCTCTGTTCCGACGGATGCCTTGAGAAACGCCTCGCGTGCCGCCGGCGGGTTGCCGAGAAGCTCTTCTGCCAGGCCGAGATAGTAGTAAATATTGTTGTCCTTCTGTCCCTCGAGCTTTCCTTCACCGAGATTTTCCGGGAAAACAAGAGCCTTTTCGAGAAGCGCTTTCGCCTCCGCCGCCCTTCCGGACTTGAGCTCGGCACGAGCCATTTCGGTCAATGCAATCACGTACTGTCCCGTAATCTTTCCTTCTCCGCCTTCCCACGGATGAAATCTGTGCGACTCAATCTTCCGGTACGCCTCTTCGTGGCGGCCGAGGAGATTTAAGAGTGTCACATATTCCGTGTACAGATCATCCCTTTTCTCATAGAGATCCTTATGTCGGTCGAAATTCGCAAGTCTCTCCTCAGGAATCGTGCCGAGCTTCTTGAGAAGCTGGTCATACTCCAGAAAAACCCTGGCATCGCTCGTGTCCAGCGCAAACGCTTTTTCCATCGCGTCGCGGGCCCTCTCCGGATCCTGCTTCTTGTTGTACCAGGCAAGCGACAGATTGCGCCAGACGGTCGGGAAAGAAGAATCCAGCTTAACCGACTTCTGCCACATCTCGAGCGCCTGTTCGTACTGCTTTTTGTCATAGAAGAGATTTCCAAGATAATAGGGTGCTTTGCTGTCGGCCGGTGAAGAGGATATGGCGAACCAGAGAACTGCGATATCTTCAAGGCGGTTCGGGAAGCAATATGCGGAACTTGCCGACGAAGCCGCGGCAAGCGCTTCCGAGACGGCACTCCTGTTTCCGAGCTTGTCCGAGTAGTAGGCTTCGTAGTATCGGATCATCGGCCCCTTGACCGGACAGAGACGGAGAATCTGCACAGCCTCCTTATAGAAGCCCGCTTCCGCATAATCCGATGCTGCCTCGATATAGACGGATTCCTTGCCGCCGGCAAGCTTTAGAAACGCCTCCTTCTGCGACGGATCCTGGAATGACCATTCGAAGCGGGAGACATAGTCGAAGGGATCTGTCTCAATATTCGATTTGAGAAATTCGACGGCCTTTTCATCCTTCCCCAGCTTCCGGAGAAGAATCGCATACAGGGCGCGCGCCTTCATGTTTCGGCTGTTCTTCACGAGAGAACGGTCGGCATGGGAGAGCGCCTCTTCGGTATTTCCTTTTCGCGCGGCAATCAACGCCAGATAATAGAAAGACATCTCCTGCTGGGCCGCCGTCCAGGCAGCCTTGTAAAAAGCGTCAAAGGCCGCATCTTCCCTGCCCTGATACCAGAGGCTTAAACCGAGATTGTAATATGCTTCGCTGTCATACGGATTCGGGTTTTTCCAGGTAAGGCGACGGATCGCCGTCCGGAAATATGCTTCGCTGTCGGCAAAGCACCCTCTCCTCAGCAGGAGAAGTCCATACGCCGTGTTGATCCGGATATCGTCCGGATCGCGCTTTAAGCCCTCGAGATAATAGGCGTCGGGTTCATACGTCGCGTGACGGTACTGCTCGATATGACGGGCCGTAAGGTAGAGCTCTTCGGTGCTGAGAATGTCTTCCGGATCCTCCGCCGGGAGTACCGGGGAGGGAATCTCCTCGATCTCTTCGGGTTTCGTGGAATAGGACAGCATCAGGCGCCCCTTTGAATCGTATACGGAAAGAGTAAGACTCGTCTCACTGCCTTCGTCCACGGGCACCGTCTCGTCGGCGATGTCGACCGGAGAAATCCTGATTTTCCTGTCCAGATATGCCTTTCTTCCGTCGCCAAGGACAATCCTCGCGCCGTTGTACACCGATGTCGCATACACCAGAATTCTCGCCGTCCCCTTTTCCGTTTCCAGATTGAGGACGACTTCGGTGCTCGCATTCTTCACGTTGGCCGCCTTCTTGTATGGCATGAAGTACTGGGTAAACGTCTTCTCTTCAAAGGGCTTAAGCCATGTGAAGTCCGGCTGATTGTCCGTAAACATGCCGGTCATAAGCTCAATGTACGGGCCGTTCTGATCGGTAAGATTTCTGTCCCACGCCTTTCCGAAATCGCCTGAGCCCCAGGTCCACTGCTTTTTACCGGGCGATACGTGGTGATCGGCGATGTGAAGAATGCCCGCTTCTTTTCCGTGATCGTATCCGCCGACGAAATTGTAATCCGAGTGATACGCCATGTAGGAGGTCGGCACCGGGATGTTCTTATAGCGCGAAATGTCGACGCCCGCGCCGTAATTGTGCTTGTAATAGACGCCGGTGGCGATCGGGAAGCGCGAGACGTCGCGCTTTCCGTGATCCATAACGGCATGAACGTCGGGCGGGAAGATCGACTGCGTGTCGTCATTTACGGCGACCGCCGGGTTTGCCCACCAGAGGAATGTCTGTGGCAGGCAGGTGCGGTTATAGAGCTGCCCCTTGATCTCGATGTAGGATTTTCCGGGATACAGCGTAAAGGACGCCATACCCTTCGTACCGTACATCCGATCGACTTCACTTACCGAAACGGTCCTGCTGCCGTCCGGATTCTCTGTAAGGAGATACTCGACCGGAAGGAAGGTCGTCGGACGGTGATGCTGCGGCCAGTTAAATTCGATGCCGCCCGAAATCCAGGGACCCGTAAGACCGACGAGAGCCGGCTTGATGACCTCGTTGTAATAGACGAAATCGTAACCGTTGGTTTTATCGTAAGCCCGCTGTATTCTTCCGCCGAGCTCCGGCAGAATCATTACCTTCAGGTACTCATTCTCGAGATAGACGGCTGTGTACGCTTTGTCGACTTTGCTGTCATAGATTTTATCGATAACCGGGAAAGGATACACCTTGCCGGAACTGCCCTGATAGACACGTTTTTCAAGAAACATCGGGTTCTTGTCCGCTTCCCCGATTTCATATGTGGGCAGCGTGATCCGCTCCTCCCATACCTTGACTTTATCGCCTTGTTTCATGGCTCATTTCCTCCCTTATGTCTTTTCCTTTGAGACAATTCTAGCATCCCGGCACTTTTTTCTGTTCTTCTAATTTGCCGAATAATTTATAAAAATTGCTTTATTTACAAAGCACAGAATTGACAATTTCATTTTATATAGGCTACTATGAGGACATATGTTTTAAATAAATTGCGGTAGGAGTAATTACATGAAGGTGAATGCACAGGGAGTCCTTGAGACATCCAACATCTATTTCCATACCCCGAGTGAAATGGCGCGGAGGATGTTCTTCTATCCGGTCTGTACCGGACATTATTTCTGTGACAGGACCTATATCGTGAACCGCCGCAGTTATAACAGCTTCCTTGTTTTGCTGGTCTTAAAGGGCCGGGGCTATGTCGAGCAGGGCGGCCGGAGAGTCTCGCTGTCCGAAGGATCTCTCGCCCTGGTTGACTGCTACAGGGATCACTGTTACGGCTCGGAACATGGCTGGGAAATAGTCTGGTGTCATTTCGACGGAGTGCTGGCGCGAACCTATTACGAGAGCATTGCCGCCAATAGCAAATGTGTTATTTCCCTGCCGGACCCTCACACGGCGGAACGGAGTCTAGACAAAATATACTCGATGTTTCACGACGCGAAAAAAGCCAGCGAAGCAAGCATATCCAAGCACCTGACGGCCGTACTGACGGAATTCCTCCTGGCCGAAGATGCGAACGCCGGCGACAGCCAGGAATCCGGTGCAACCGAACGGATCCTTGCGTATATCACCGAAAATGTTTCGCAGCCGCTCACACTCGAGCATCTGGCGCAGAAGGCGGCCTTGAGCCCCTTCTATTTCACACGCGTCTTCAAAAAGGAGACCGGATACACGCCTCACGAGTATCTGATCCACGCCCGCGTCAACGCTGCAAAGTACTACCTGAAGACCAGCGACATGCCGGTAAAGGAAGTGTCGATCCACTGCGGATTTGCGAGCGAGTGCACGTTCTGTACGACATTCAAGAAACTCGTCGGTACGACTCCGCTTCTCTACCGGCGGCACGAAGGCCCTTCTGCCTGATTACATCAATGGCTTTTTAGAGAAACGACTGCCCCAATCGGGAGATCATCTTCCGGTCAGGGCAGCCGTCTATTAAGCGAAAAATGGAGGGCTGATTAATTCGCGGCAGCTCCCATGACATCCATGTAGTTATCGGGAGTTACAACAATTGCGTCAACGGCTGTTTCGAGAGGTACTTCCTTGCCGGCGATAACGTCGAGGAGAACGGCTACAGAGCCGGCACCGACAGAATCAGATGAGAAGTATGCGGCTGCCTTCATGCAGGATCCGCCGTCCTTCTTGAATTCGTCCTTCGCCATGTAAGCGCCGAGGCCGATTACGCAGGAGGAAGCATCCAGACCGGCACTCTCAAGAGCACGGCAGGCACCGACTGTTCCTTCTTCGTTGGCACCCATAACGAGCCACTTTGTGATTTCGGGATGAGCGGTGAAGATTGCGGCAGAAGCGCTGTTGCCCTTGTCTGTCGTTCCGTCATAGTCAGCCTTGAAGATTCTGGCGGTATCGAATTTCGGAAGAAGCTCCGTAAACTTGTCATACTCGCCTTCGGTTCTCGGTACGCAGCTGGATACGGTATCCATCGTCATGATGAGAACGCCGCAGGATGTATCGTCAACCAGGTTGTTTGCGGTCGCATAATTTGCCATCCACTCACCGTTGGCCTGTCCGATTACATATCCGTTGATTCCTACCCACGGAGCAATCTTGGTTCCGTCTGCTGTCTGAAGAGCGTCGTCAGCGGAAACAACCGGAATACCGGCTTCCTTGAGCTTGTCGACGGCTGCCTGAGACATCGTCTGATCGGGGATGCAGGTTACAACGCCGGCAGCCTTGTTGGCGATGGCATTGTCAATTGCCTTAAGGTATTCCTCGGGGCTCATTTTGGCGTCTACATATGTAAAGGTATAACCGGCTGCTTCGGCGGCCTTCTGTGCGGCTGCACCTTCATCGATGAACCAGGTCTGATCTCCGGCCTTATAAATACCGTAGATAACACCCTTGGAGCCTGATGCTGCCGTTGTCTCGGCACCGGCGGCGGTTGTTTCTGCTGCGGCTGCGGTCGTTACGGCGGCAGCTGCTGTGGTTTCGGATGATTTTGCGTCGGCGCTGCATCCTGCGGCAACTCCCGAGCAAAGGACCAATGAAAGCAATAGTGCAATTGTCTTTTTCATCTTGTTTCCTCCCAGTTTTTTTGTCCCATATGTTAGGCCGAAATCGGACTCGGCCGGATCCCGTGGTAATTTGGGCGAACCTATGGAAGACCCGCCCCGTTCGGGGCGGATTCTCATTCCACAGCTTCACAAACCCGAAAAGGAGATATCGGTCAGCCGTTCTTCTTGCTTGCTTCAAGAAGTCCTTTTTCACGGCGCTGTTTTCTTAAGTAGTCAGAAGAGAGTGCGAACAGTAAGAGGAGACCCTTGGCGACATACTGCCAGAAGGACGGTACATTTACCATCGTAAGGCCGGTATTGAACGCCTGTATGAGCACTACGCCGAGGATGGTGCCGCCCATACTCCCGACGCCTCCGGTAAAGGATACGCCGCCAAGAATAACGGCTGTGATGGCATCAAACTCAAGGTTCACGTTGGCGGCGGGCTGCCCGGAGTTCATGCGGGCGGCAAAGATCGTGCCGCCTAATGCACAGAGCATACCCATCATAACAAAGCTGATCGTCACAATTCTCTGGGGATTCAATCCCGCAAGGCGGGCCGCGTCGCGGTTGCCTCCGATCGCGTATATGCTGCGTCCGAATTTTGTTTTCGCGAGGATAAATCCGAAAACGATAAAGGCGATAAGCATGATCCATACGGAGAGCGGAAGGCCGAGCATCCGGAACTTTCCGACGGAAATAAAGGTCTTGTCGCTTATGGCGATTGGCTTGCCGCCGCAGATGATATAGGCGAAACCGCGGATAACCGATTGTGTGACCAGCGTCGCAATGAATGCTTCGAGCTTAATCTTATTGACCATCCAGGCATTCAGCACACCCACAAAGGCGCCGGCGACTATCGTAATCAGCAAAGCGGAAAAGAAATCAAAACCTTTGCTTACCAGAAGAGCCGCCAATACACCGGAAAAAGCGGCCAGCGAACCCGGTGACAAATCATTCTGTCCCGCTATGATCAGGTACGTGTGTCCGATGGCCACCAACCCGACCAGAGATGCAGCCACAAGAATATTGACCAGATTGGTCACGCTTAGGAAATTCTTGTTAAGCCCTGTAAAAAGAGCAAACACGACGACGATCGCACCGATCAGAATTAGTTTATCGCCGCCGATGAGCTTCTTGATTTTGTCCTTGTCCATTATTGTCACTCCCCTTCTGCTTTCACGTCCGAATCCATCATCGCCAGTTCCAAAAGCCTGGTCTCGCAGGCATTCTCACGCAGGACTTCTCCCGAAATTTTGCGCGACCTCATTACGATAATGCGGTCGGACAGGCCGATGATCTCCGGAAGTTCGGAAGATATCAGAATGACTCCCAATCCCTTTTTCGCAAATTCGCAAATCATATGATAGAACTCCGATTTGGCGCCAACGTCGATTCCCTTGGTCGGTTCATCAAGAATCAGAACCTTGGGATTCGTCGCCATCCATCTCGCAACGATGCATTTCTGCTGATTGCCGCCGGACAGCTCCACGATCTTCTTGTCCGGAGACGGTGTCTTGATGCGGAAGTCGCGGATTCCTTTCGCAGCTGCGCGGATCTCGTCCGAGCTTCTGATAATGCCGGCTTTGTTGGAATTCCTGTCCAGAAGTGCGACATTGATATTGTCAGACACACTCAGGTTCGCAAGAATTCCCTGCGTTTTTCTGTCTTCCGGTACAAGAACAATTCCGTTGGCCATCGCCGCATGCGGAGAGTGGTTCACAATCTTTTTGCCTTCGAGCAGTACCTCACCTGACAACATCCTGTCCGCTCCGATAATCGCCCGCATGGTCTCGGTTCGCCCTGCTCCGACGAGACCGGAGAATCCGAGCACTTCGCCCTTATGCAGCGTGAACGAGACGTTGTCGACATAGTCAGAGGAAAGACTCTTTACTTCGAGAAGAACGTCGCCGATCTCGGTATTCCGGTCGAGTGAACTGTAGATATCGCCTAAGTCACGGCCTACCATTCTCGTTATCAGTTCCTGCTCGGTGACTTCGTCGGTCTTATAGGTATCCACATAGCAGCCATCTTTAAAGATCGCGACCTTGTCGGTAATTTCGCGGATTTCCTGCATACGGTGAGAAACATAAATAATTATCTTTCCTTCGCTCTTAAGCTTCCGGATAATACTGAAGAGACTTTCGATCTCCGAATCGCTCAGGCTCGCCGTCGGCTCGTCAAAGCAGATCACTTTGAGATTGTCACGGCTGTAGGCCTTCATAATCTCGACCATCTGCTGGTAGGCGATGCTCAAATCCTTGACCTTGTCGGCCGGCTTGATCGGAAGCCCGAAATCCTTGATAATCGCCTTGGCCATCTCGTTCGCTTTGCGGGTATTGATAACGCCAAGCCTGTTGGCCGGCATTCTCCCGAGATAAATATTTTCCGCCACAGATAGCTCCATGAGTATCTGCCGTTCCTGATAGATAATGCTGATTCCGGCTTCGATCGCTTCGTGAGGGTTCCCGAAATGTGCCGGGACGCCGTTAATCAGATACTCGCCTTCGTCCGGCTGATAATCGCCGTTAAGCGTCTTCAGGAGTGTGGATTTACCGGCTCCGTTCTCTCCGAGGAATGCAAGTACCTCTCCGCTCTTTGCGAAAAAACTTACGTGGTCCAACGCCTTAACCCCGGGAAAATACTTCGTAATATTACGGAATTCAACGGTATTTTCCATTCCTTTGGTGTCCTCCTTAACGTCATATTTCAAAACTGCCTGTCGGCTCAATCTCTCTTCGATGACCTTATATTAGCACACGACAGGGTGTCTCTGTTTCGTAAAAATGCCGTTTTATTTATAAAAATTGCTCTATTCGGCCACGGAATTTGATTTTATAAACAACCGCTTTATAATAATCCTATATATACATTCGGGAGGGCGGGACTTGTGTTTTTCCAAAACCACGCGGAATATTCCAAAGAATTTTTAGGCATGTCGAACAAGGTTTCCTCGGCAACGCTCCGGAGCGCGAGCGGTATTTCGGTGAGAATCCTATCGACAGGAGCCGCGATTGCGGAGGTAATAACGCCGGATCGTCAAGGTAATTTTACGAATATTGCGATGTCTCTTGATCCCATTTCCCAATATTTGGAGGGAAGCAGTTATGCGGGTGCGGTTCTGGGCCCGAATGCGGGACGTATCCGCGGCTCGAGCATAACGGTCGGAACGAAGGTTTACCCGCTCACAGAGAACGAAGGGCCGAACCAGCTGCATGGCGGACCGAATAACTTTTCGCGCAGAATATGGACGCTCGAAGGAATCCGGAAAGAAGAGGGATCGGAGTCGGCCGCCTTTACGCTTACGGTCCCGGACGGCCTTGACGGCTATCCCGGCCGCCGGGAGATTGCGGTTATCTATCGCCTGGATGACGAGGACACGCTAACGATCACTTTTCGCGCGATATCCGATCAGGCGACCTGGCTCAATCTCTCCAATCACTGCTACTGGAACCTAAGCGGTGACTTCACGCGAACGGTTCTGGATCACAAGCTGTGCATCAATGCCGGGCACGTCGCCTATAACGATCCGTCGAATCTTCCCATTGGCTTCTATCCTGTCGACGGTACACCGTTTGACTTCCGATCATCACGTTCCATATGCGAAAATCTGCCAGGCTCGGCTGATTCCGGGCAATTTGCGCCCGCGTGCGGATACAATCACGCCTATGACATTGCGGGACAGACGCCCGCGGCAATCCTTTGTGACACCGTAAGCGGCCGGTCCTTAACGCTGGAGACGGATTATCCTTCGCTCGTATTCTATTCGGGAGGCTGTCTCGGAGCGGATACGACTCTTCACGGCGGAATACCGGCTTCACCCTCCTGTGCCATAGCACTGGAGGCACAGGAATTCCCGGATGCCCTTCACCTCGACGGAGTTCCGCACCCGATCGTCGAACCGCAGCATGAATGGACAAGATATATCCGATATTCCTTCGGACTCATCGGATAAGTGGTCGGGATCAACCAGGAAAGTCCGGATGATTCCATGAAAAAGCCTCAGAAGCAAAAACGCGACTGCCCATCCAGGAATCCGCCGCATAAAAAAAGCGGCCCTCCCCCCGGAAAGAACCGCTTATGATCGCATATAAAGATATTACGCTTCAGGAATTCTCGGGCAGGATACAGTCCAGTATCAGTGCCGTGGCGAGTGTTTTGGCCTCATCCGCCGTATTGGAAATTTCGTACTCGTGTATGACTTCGCCTTCGTTTTCGAGCTTTCTTACGGCCAGAGCTTTTCCGTATCCGCCGACAAGCGAGAATTCATGCTCCGCAAGGCTTCCCATGATTTTCCAGGCTTCCCCCTCGATCGCGATTTCCGACTTGAAGCCGCTGCGCTTCTTTACAACCTGATTGGTAATTACGCCGTTCTGGCGGACGAGAAATTTGGGGTTCAAACCGGAGAACTTATTCTGAATTTCGGCAACTTCCTTTTTTTCCATGTTGTAGATATGCAAGAGATGACCGGTTTTCATCGGCTGTCCCTCGGCTAAATACTTGTCGTTCCCGTGGATATCCTGAATTGTAAATTTGCCCATCCAGGAGAATGGCTTTTCCTTAACATAAAGTTTCATAATACTCCCCTTAAGTCAACGTTGAATTTGCTCCTACATATATTAACGTATATTCTCGAAAAGAGCTGTCAGGGTTTCTTGCCTTTTACCGGCGTATATGACCATATGGCGGCCTTTCTCAGCTGTTACGCCGGAGCCGGTGCTTTTCCCCAGATAAATTTCTCGATAACCTTAAGAATTCCGTTGTTGTCGTTGGAAGCCGTCACATAATCGGCAGCTGACTTTACGCTTTCCTGCGCGTTGCCCATTGCAACGCCGAGGCCGGCAAACCGGATCATGGTCAGGTCGTTATAGCCGTCGCCGCAGGAGATCAGCTGCTCTTTATTAAGACCGATTTTCCCGCAAAGAATCTGAAGCGAATACGCCTTATCGATGTTCATCGGCATCACTTCGAGAAAAAAGGGCTCCGAACGGTAGATGCTTAGTTCGCTCCCGTACTTTTCCTTGAGGAGAATTTCCGCCTCTGCCATATGCTCGGGTTCTCCCGTCAGAAGACACTTGTTGACATTGAAATCCACATAGCCGGGGAAATCCTTAACCGCCTTAAATGTCATATGATTGATCCGGGCTTCAAGCTCCATGTACTTGTCGATACGCGTGCCCGTGATGATCTTATCTCCATGGTATGTCATAAGGCCGGTCTCATGTTCGCGCGCAAACGAATAAAGCCCGGGAATAAACGGCTTCGGAATGGTCTGCTCGAAAATGATCCGCCCCGCACTGCAGTCCGTGATAGAAGCGCCGTTAAAGGAAAGGAGGTAACCGCCGTACTTTTCGAGGTGCAGCTTGCGGGCAAGATGCGTCATGCCGGGCGTCGGCCGTCCCGATGCAAGAACCACCGTAAAGCCCTGCTTCTGAATTTCCAGAAGGGCATGAAGCGTAGGTTCCGGGATTTCTTTTCTGGAATCGGTCAATGTGCCGTCAAGGTCCAGTGCGATCATTCGGTAATCCATTTGTCGGTGCGGGATTCCTTTCTGTCCATGTTGCCGGATTGGATATAAGGGGAATCCGGCGGCCGGATTCCAATTATAACGTGTTTTACCCGGTATGCCAAGAAAGGCTCCGGCATACACGGCTGTTCACCAATTTGTGCCGTAAACGCCGCCCTGCACGGAAGAGCACTGCCGCGCGCCGTTACCAACACAACAGAAAACGCCCCTGACCCGAAAAATCCGGCGGGGCGACGTATGCCATTCATATGGTGAAGCTTACTTCCAGCGCTCGTAGATCTCTTTAGGGCCCATTCCTTCGGAGGAAAGATGCCATGCGCGTATATCCGAAGCGTTGGTGCCGAGGTCATTCTTAATGACGCCATCCTGGAAATAATACGTGAGAATCTTGGCGTCCGATCCGATCCCCTTGAAATATACGACTCCGTCTTCCGGTACCGCGAGCATGGATAAAGTCGTTCTTCTGTCTGTGTCCGTCTCAACGGACGCGTCAAGGACCGGGAATACATCGGTGACCTGATAATCCTCAGGCAGCTCGAGAAGGAGCTTGCGTGCCGCCTCGTACCGTTCCCCTCCGTTATTGCTGATCGCGGATCTAGCCGCAAAAGCCGAATTTACGGGTTGGGACAGCTTAATCTCCACCAGACCTGTACCGGCACCTTTATACCTTGATATGGGAAAGTTTGTCATCAGGAAAAAGGGTGATTCATCCCGGGGACTCTTAATGACCCTTCTTCCCGGTTCGACTACATAGACATCTCCCGACGGGCAAACAACCATATTATGCATGCTCGTCTCGGGAGCATTGATCACTTCGATGCGGTTTAAGAGTTCGGGAATCTTCTCCTCGCCGCGGAGGACATGCTCGACCAGCCTCCTGGTTGTCCAAACTTTTTCGGACGGATGCTTCTGTTCGGGCTCGGGAAGCGGATCTACCTTCACCTCGTTAATGAATGTTCCGTCCTCGCGGACGCCGAATGCAGGAACCCATCCTCCGAAGTACTTTACCAGAACGGTCAGATGCCCTAATCCCAAGTCAGAGAGCTTCCAGATAGTATCCCCGCTGTCATAATTCATTCCGATCATGATTTTGCCTTTGCGAACCACAAAGCTGGTAGACATGAGATACCTCCTCGATAAAACCGATTGTTTTATTTTTCCCGCATAATGACATACAACATTATACTTCAACATCGGTCAAGAATAACAAATTTTTCTCATGTATTCAATTATTTTTTATGATAATTTTCCGGTTGATTCCCGTGCTTTTTTGATAACGGCCACGGCCATAAGAAGAAAAGCCACAGAGACGGCAATAAGCAGGATCGGCAGATGATAGAAAAAGACCGATTCCCAGAAATTCCCGCGCGAAAATGGATTCATATCGAAGTCCCGGGTACGGTAAACAAATATGAGCCGTGCGATTTCGAAAAGAAACAGGGTAACCAGAAGAAGAGATCCGGGAACCTTTGTCCTGATTTTTCCCGAAAGGATCATCGCAAAGATCAGGAAAACCGCAAAGACCAGAAGATTTCCGACCGGCTCAATAAAGTCTCTTTTCGCGAGACTTCCGGAGATCGAATGCACGTTGTTTACAAAGAAAACAAGATTCCATATGTTGATTGCGAGAACCAAAAAGCGCATAACCGTCACGAGAAGGACCGCGCCCTTAATCTCCGACGGATTCTTGCGATAGCGGAAAGCGGCGCCGGCCAGAAGGAGATAGGAAAGCGTCGCAAGTACAAGGCCGGTCATCTCTCCCGCAGATAGATATCCGAGGAAGAGAAAAGCTGACAAAATACCCGAAATGGCCGCTAAAACAGCTGCCGTAATCATATGTAAAACGGATTTGCTCCCGTTTGTTCCTTCCATAACGTCCCTTCCCATTGTATCTGTTCCCGGAACATGCAAAGTCAATTCTCTTCGCCGCCTTCTTCGTCGAGTCTGTCCTGCAGCTGTCGGGAAAGTACTGCAAGAGACGCGGCGAGGTTCATATTCTTAACAATCACATTCTTCGGGACCTTAAGATGTACCGGCGCAAAATTCCAGATTGCCAGGATACCACTCTTGACCAGAAGATCACAAACATCCTGTGCACTCGCGGAAGGTACGGTTATGATCCCGATCCTGATCTTTAATCTCCCGCAGAGATCTTCGAGTTTATCGACCGAGAAGATTCGCTTGTCCTTGTCCTCGTCGGCTGTCTCGTCTCCGTGCGTGTCGAAAGCGGCGACAATTTCGAGTCCGTATTCCTTGAATCCGTCGTATGAGAACAGCGCGCGGCCAAGCTTGCCGGCGCCTACTATTACGGCGTCGTTGGTGTCGTAGCACCCCAGATATTTTTCAAGATCACGGATCAGCTCGCGGGTTACATACCCCACTTTGGGCTTGCCTCCCGTACTGATCGAGGCAAGGTCCTTGCGTACCTGGATTTCTCCAAGCCCCAGTGATTCTGCTACCATTTTCGCCGATACATTTTCCTTGCCTCCCCGGTAAAGGGACTTGAGGCAGTTCAAATAATCCGGAAGTCTCTGTAGTGTTTGTTTCGAAACCGACTGTATCATGTACGCGGCACCTCGCTTATGAACGATATGGGTCTAATATTCTCCATATCTTTTAATATCCCTATTATATAGAAAAAAGGCGGCATATCGACAAAAATTGATCGATATGCCGCCAATATTTTTAAGAGAGGGCCGGGATTAGAAATTTACTTCCGTGTCATAGAAGCAGCAGGTAAGGAGCTTCTCCATGACTTCGGGTGTGATGCTTCTGGGATTCGAACCTGTGCAGGCGTCGCCGACCGCAAGAGCCGCAACCTTCGGAAGCTTCTCGAAAAACTCCTTCTCATCGATGATTCCGTCTTCATATTCCTTGATGGAGGACGGGATATCGAGAGCGGCATTCATCTTCTTGATGTGAGCGATAAAAGCATCGGTAAGCTCAACATCGGTATTACCGGCAAGACCGATGAATCTTGCGATTTCGGCATATCTCTTCGCAGCCTCAGGTTCCTTGCTGTTGAACTTGATGACCTTCGGAAGGTACATGGCATTGGCACAGCCGTGTACGATGTGTCCGCCGGAGTATGCGGCGCCGGTCTTGTGAGCCATGGAGTGAACGATTCCGAGCAGTGCGTTCGAGAAAGCCATTCCGGCCAGGCACTGTGCGTTATGCATTCTGGCGCGGGCTTCCGTGTCTCCGTCAAAGGAAGGGATCAGGAACTCGCTGACCATCTTGATCGCATGCAGGGCAAGCGGATCGGTGTAATCACTGTGAAGCGTGGAGACATATGCCTCGACGGCGTGTGTCATCGCGTCCATACCGGTATGAGCTGTAAGCTTCTTGGGCATGGTCTCGGCAAGTTCGGGATCGACGATCGCGACGTCCGGTGTGATGTTGAAATCGGCCAGGGGATACTTGATGCCGGCCTTATAATCCGTGATAACCGCGAAAGCCGTAACTTCGGTAGCTGTACCGGATGTCGAGGGAATCGCGCAAAAATGCGCTTTGGTACGAAGCTTCGGGAAGTTAAAGGGAATGCAGAGATCCTCGAAAGTTGTGTCCGGGTATTCATAGAAAGCCCACATTGCCTTCGCGGCATCGATCGGAGAGCCTCCGCCGATTGCGACGATCCAGTCGGGCTGGGATTTTCTCATTGCCGCGGCGCCGGCCATAACAGTATCAACGGACGGGTCCGCCTCAACGCCTTCGAAAAGCTCGACTTCCATTCCGGCTTCTTTCAAGTTATTAACAGCTCTGTCCAAAAAGCCAAAACGCTTCATGCTGCCTCCGCCGACAACGACGAAAGCCTTTTTACCGGACAGATTCTTCAGTTCATCAATTGCACCTTTTCCGTGGTAAAGGTCTCTGGGTAATGTAAATCTGGACATAATATAAATCCTCCTGATGTGTGGATCGCTGCTGTTCTTGTATGTAATCAAAATAACAGCGAAGCCCCTATGCCGGAAGACACAAAAACGGTATACCGATATGCATTTATCGATATACCGTTATCTTTTCTTGATATTTCAAAATTACTCGAGGCGGTTCCTTGATATGGCCCCGCATTATGTGAGGCGGTTCTTTGAAACCTCTTCCGCACTCTCCTTGAGCATGTCTATGAAGAGATTATCTTCGGCGCTGAAGCGGTATCCGCGCCGGTAGATCAGCACATCCCGGAAGCGTCTCTTCGAAGAGGAGCATTCTTTCTGTACGAGTGAGTAGCGTTCGAGAACTCCGGACGGCTCGGGTGCCCCCCACATAAAGGCGGTCGAAAGACGGCTCAGGAGCTCGAGCTCACTCCCTCTCTCGTACACCAGGATCTTCTTCCTGCGTTCATCCGCTTTCTCGAGACGGCGCGCCTCGGAATACGGCAGTGTCGGGATCTTCACGTCTCCGTGAAAAATCTCCGTATATTGAAGAAGTTCGGCTGTATGGATGACGGAGGCCGCGGCCAGCGGGTGATTCCCGGACATCATGAGGAGATAATCAAATTCCCAGACCGGCTTAAAAAGGAGATCGCGCTCGTCGAGAGCCCGCATGAAATACTTCTCGTACTGCGGCTGGAATCGTATGACCGCCGTACTGTTGATGTTGTCAGCGACGTTGTTGATCGCGGAAACGGCATTGGTCTCCCGGTAGTTCAGTTCGATATCCTTCTCGTTCTCGAGTTTTTTCGCGAGCCCGGTGAAGGCATGCGCGATGTACCCCGAACGCGGAACCGATACGTCAAAACGGCGCACAGAGCTTTCGGAAGGCCTGTAAAGTGCCTCCATCTCATCCATCTGCGCAAGAATATTTTTCGCGTACCGAAGGAATTCCTCACCGCGGGCCGTAGGGACGACGCCCTTCGGAGAACGGTTGAAGACGGCAATGCCGATCGAATCCTCGAGCTCCATAATCGCCTTGCTTAAATGCGGCTGGCCCATGAAAAGGTTCTTGGCCGCTTTCGAGATCGATCCGGTGCGCTCTACTTCGACAGCATATTTGAGATGCTGGAAATTATACATAAGAACCTCACTTCACTCTATAAGACACTTCCCGAGTATCGGTTCGCCCATCCTTATTATAGTATACGGGCGCGCGAAAAAACACGGGAAGCCCCCCCGAGTGCCGGCAGGTTTCACCTTTAAGCCTTGGCTGTCGCAGCCTTATAGGCTTCCATAACAGCCTTTGCGAGCTGATCCGGACAGGATGTACTTCTAAATCCGCAGGTTACCCCGGTCAGCTTCTTCTGAACTTCTTCCACGGTCATACCGGTAACAAGCCTTGCCACGCCCTGACCGTTGCCGTCGCAGCCGCCGCGGATCGCGGCACTTTTCACAACGTTTCCGTCCAGTTCAATTTCAATAAGAGAGGAGCAGACACCCCTCGTGCGATACATATACGGCATACAATCCTCCGTCGGTTCTTAAATGCCATACCGGCTGCAAGCCGGTCACGCTAAACGTTTAGTGTTGCCTATATTGTAACGTCGCTTGGGTCTGGTCACAAGTCAGGGTTTCTTGCGGCGGCTGGGGCGTTTGCGGGATATTTTTCACAGCCGGATAAAAAAAGGATTGTCGCATTTTGAAGCCCGCTCTTGGCAGTGCAGACTAACTCATTTTGTTCGTGGTTTTCCTATTCTTACTGCTGAATTACTGTGTCTGGTTTATGCTTACTACCGCAAGCCAGAGCAGGCACAATGCGATCCGAGCGGCACTTTTCGCAAGTACGGAGAAGCTTAACAAGGGAGACTACCGCCTAAATGAGTATGGCAGAGTAATCAGGCGGTAGTTTTCGAGTAGATGAGCAAGCTTGACATGGGAACGCCAAATCCTCCGCCGCTTTCCCGTTATTTTTTACATAGATCTGTTTTTAACGCACCTAAAAAGACTGCCTCATCTGACTTTATTACAAGTCTTTTTGAGACAGTCCCATTTTAAGCCGCCCAATCCACGGCAATCAGATGTAATTGATCTTAACGCTTCCGAAATGCACTTCGCCGATGAGAGTGACTTTCACGAAATCGCCCGACGACATGCTTGCACCATCCACGCTTCCGAACGCCGCATGTGCCTGATTGTCGATGTTCCATGTCCGGGGAATATAGAGGATGACACTCGCAAAATTGCAGTCGACGTAGATCGACGCGCCTTCGGGGCTCAGCTGGCACTGGTCGAAGTAGACCTTGGTCGTAGAAAAGGAGCTTTCAATGCTGACTTTCTTCAAGTTGCTTGAGCGGATATACTTGGTCGCTTCCCCGAAGGTGGATTCAATGTTCACGAACTCATTCTCATCGCCGGAAGTAATGGACTCCGATGACGTGAATTCGCCGTGACTGTGGTCTTCCCAGCACTTTTCAAACTTGTGCTTCTTGAATCGTCCGAAAATAATCGACAGTCCGATGCCGAGGAGCAGCGCCGCCAAGAGGATCGGCCAGAGCTGAAGATCGGGAATACCGATCTTATCGCGCCACAGATACGTGATAACCGACAGCGGCAGAAGACCGAAGACAAAATTCAGTTCCGCGAAGCTCGCGATACTTACCGCCAGAAGCACAAGGCTTCCGAGAGCCGGGACCAGATCAAAACTGCTTCCGATGCCGAGTGCGTTCAGGAGTAAGAGCACACCTCCGGCTATTACGATGACACCCCAAAAAATACTATGCCTTTTCATACAAATACCTCTCTTCCATTCTCTCTTTTAGTAGATTTCCATACATTCTGGACACATACACCTCTTTATACGAATTCCTGAAGGATACAAGCCCTACGCGCGTAAGGCCTCTCTGGATCGAAAAAATGTGCAGTGTGTTTGCAATGGTAGACCGCGAGATCCTGACGAAATAATTCGGAAGCATCGATTCGAGCTCGTAAAGACGCTGCCCTGTCCCGTAGGAATCGCCGGCTGTATGGGCGTAAACTTTTTCGCCCTCCGTTTCGAAAAAGAGAATTTCCGACAATGTCAGGTAGTACTGCTCTTCACCTTTATAAAAATCGGGAAGAAGTGCTTTCCTGCCCTGTCCGATGCTGCGGGCCATTTCTTCTATTTCGGGAGTAACCTTATTGCAGTAGATAACCGCTTCTTCCGGATCGCCCGACTTGACCATTTCGATTCGTACCCGCATGTTTTCCTCCTCGGAACTTCATTACACGGTCATTATATTCGGCGCGTTCCGGGATTTACAGTAGGAGGGCGCCGAGTGGTCAAATTTCGGGGGTAAGAGGGACGGTTCAGGAAGTAAATAGACAGATTCGGGGTGTGAGGTGTTCAGATTGACACCCGGAATATGCAATCTTATAATATATATAAAAAACCGTCGCGGTTCTTAGACTGCAGATCAGAGAGGGAGAACAATGGCTGCAATATACTCATTATACCTTCTCCTGTTTGTTGTCACATACCGCATCCGCGATGAGGCCCGGTATGCGAAGATATTCCCGTGGATCAAGCTTTCGACGAGCCTGTGTTTTATAGCGGCCGCGATTTTCTGTGCGTACGGAGGAGATGCCGTGCTCCTCTGCCGGATGCTTCCGGGATTCGTCCTGGCCGCACTGGGTGATTTTCTTTTGGGACTCGCCACCGCGAAAAGAGACTTCTACGGCCGCGAATTCCTGATCGGCACCTGTTCTTTCGCAGCGGCGCATGTCGCATTCTATGCCGCGTTTACGTATCTGGACCGTCCCCGTATCGCCGATTTCATCATTCCTCTCGTCATGACGGGTCTCGTGATTCTCCTGTCCCGGAGCAAAAATATCACCCTCGGACGCATGAAGCTTCCCGGGTATATATATTCTTATTTTGTCGGGCTCCTTTTTTCGAAAGCGCTCCTGATCTTCATTTCTAAAGGCGCGTCACCGCAGACCGCCCTGATTCTGACGGGTTCGACGCTCTTTCTCGTATCAGATCTGATCCTGTTGTTTATGAACTTTCACCGGAAGCCCGCCCGGTGTCTTACGCTCCTTAACCTCTCCTTCTACTACGGCGCGATGCTGCTTTTGGGACTCTGCCTGTATCCGTTTATGTAACCACGGTTCTTTTTGATTTCCGATATGAATCGGTGTATAGTAAAAATATATTATATCGTCGTATGTTGTCGTAAAATCCGGATTCAGACCGAAATCATTTCGATATGAGGTATGAGTTTATGGCACGAATCAGGAAGCCCGGGTTCATAACAGCAATCCTCTCTCTTTTGTTCCTGTCGTCCTGCACGGGTATCGGTACAGTCACGTCATCTTTGTCGAGTGAATCTGTGCCGTCGACGACAAATATTGAGACAACAATCTCTTTTCGAATCACATGGAAAGACTATTCCGGCCGCGGCGAGGCCATCCGTAAAATCGTAAATTCTTATAATACCTCCGGCGGCCTATGTACCGTCAGCATGTTAAGCGGCGACGAAGACCTTGCGGCAACCGAGGCCCTGATCAAGGCCGGCGGCGATACCGTCTATGTTCTCCCTTACCGTCTCGTGAAATATTTCGGCTCTCTCGGATACTTAAAGGATTTGAGCTCCGAGTTCAAGGACTCCAAGGACCTCTTCTATCCTTCCGTATGGTCTCTAGGCCAGGTCAATGACGCAACATACGGGATTCCCTGGCTCGGTCATTCGATGTGTCTTCTCTATAACAAAAGTCTTCTGCAAGAGGCGGGCGTCGATCCCGCAGCCATTACCGACCTCGATTCTCTGGTTCTCGCAATGGAGGCCGTCGAAAGCAAGACGTCCGCGAAGGGTATCGGTCTTGTGGGAGCCGAAAGCAACGATATCTCCTGGATGGTGAACCAGTTCGTCTACGGGTTCGGATCCGAACTCGTAAGCGAGGACGGGACAACGGTCGCGGTCAATAACGACAAGGCGGCTTCTGCTATCGATTTTTATAAGAACGTACTCGGCGCACACGCCCAGCAGACCTGGACAAGCGATACCGGTACGGAAGCTATGAACTATTTTCGCGACGGACAGGTAGCCTTCGAGATACAGGGAATCTGGGGTGTTACCGATGTCATCAAGAACGGATCTCCGTTTGAGGTCGGAATCATCTCGCTGTCCGATATCGGACTCTGCTCCGAAGTAGGTCCGATGATGCTTGCGATTCCGGCCTCCATGAGTGACGACATGGCGAAAAATGCGGTCGACTTTATGCGATATATGATTTCGAAGCCTGCCGAAGAAATGATCATGAACGGCGAGTACAATCCGGAGCATGATACATACTATCCATTCCGTACTCCTATCCGCACGGATATGGCGGACAGTGCAATCTTTAAAACGTATCCCGAATATTTGAAGTTTGTTGAAGGCTTTGAGAATCCGAGTATCGACGTTCCCGTTCCGCTATGGCAGAGGGTAAAGGATCAGATTTACGCACCCGGTCTCCACAAGGTTATGACGGGAGAACTCTCAATTGATGATTTTCTCGCAGAGACGGAAGAGAAAGGCAATCAAATACTAAAAGACGGTTGATCCGAATTTCCTATCCCAATATTAAGGAGATTAAAACATGAAGATTCTGGTAGTAGACGACTCGAAATCCGACACGATGATTATCAGCAACATGCTCAAAGATTTTAACCTTTTAACCGCCGGCGACGGGATAGAGGCGATGGAGCTGATCGAGTCGGATCCCGATATTGCGATCATGATTCTGGACATCAACATGCCGCGGATGAACGGATTTGAAGTCCTTGAGGCCATCGGAAGACACTCGGTATACAAGAAGATCGCAACAATTATACTGACAAATTATGACGAGATCGACAACGAGATCCGGGGGCTTGAACTGGGGGCCCTCGACTACATCCGAAAGCCGCTCAATATACGCTCGCTTCGCAAAAGAATCGAGCTGCACGTGAATCTCAAAAATGCACAGCTGGCTCTCGAACAGCATAATTTCATTCTGGAGAAAGCGGTTCTTCAGAGAACCAATGAGTGCAACAACATCCGCGACGTCACCATCCGCGCTATGGTCAGCCTCCTCGAAGTCAGAAATATCGAATCCGGCAACCATACCAAGAGAACCCAGTGGATGATGAAAGCGCTTTGCGAGCATCTCCGCACCAAGGACGCTTACCGCTTTATCCTTACAGACAACTACATCGCCGAACTCTTCAGCACCGCGCCTCTTCACGACATCGGCAAGGTCGGTATCGCAGACAGTATTCTCCTTAAACCGGGAAGGCTGACACCCGAAGAATTCGAAATCATGAAGCTCCATACGACATACGGCGTCGAGGCACTGCAGTCCGCCGACAACCGCGCCGACGAGGTCTCCTTCATCCGGACGGCTGTCGAGATCATCGGAACACATCACGAGAAATTCGACGGAAGCGGCTACCCGAATGGTCTTAAGGGGAAGGAAATCCCTCTCTCGGGACGTCTGATGGCAATTATCGATGTCTATGACGCCCTTGTCAGCGAAAGAATCTACAAACCGGCATTCAAGCATCAGGTGGCGCTGGCCATCCTCGACAAGGAAAGAGGCAATCACTTCGACCCGGATCTTGTCGACGGATTCCTTGAAATTGAGAGCCAGATCAAGGAGATTCACGACCGGTACGAACAGCATCCAAGCTGAAGGTGAATCGTATGATAAAGGCGGCAAAACGTATTGTAATCACTCTCCTATTGTCTGCTCTGATCATCGGAACAGGCTGTTCGGCTTCTTCGGGCAAGACGGAAGCATCCGTTTCGGACAAGACGCGAACCATTGAACTGACCCAGGACGAGAAAGACTTTATCGCGGCACATCCGGTTATCAATCTGGGAGTGGATCCCGGCTTCATCCCCTATGAATTTATCGATACCGACGGCATCTACAAAGGTATCGCTTCAGACTATATTGCGCTGATTTGCAAAAAGACCGGCCTTAACATGAATGTCGTACAGGACTTGACCTGGTCAGAGGCCTATGAGCAAGGCGTCGAGAAGAAGCTCGACGTGCTGCCCTGCGTCTCGAAAACAGTCGAACGCGAACAGTATTTTCTGTTCTCCGATTCCTACTACTCGTTCCAGCGCGCTATTTTTATTGCCGACAACAACAAGGACATCTCTTCTTTTGACAACTTGAGAGGCACGACCGTCGCCGTTCAGATCAACAGCTCGCACAGTGGCTATCTATCTCAGTATTCCGACATTAACCTAAGCACCTATCCGACCGTAGAAGCAGCCCTTCAGGCCCTTTCCGACGGAAAAGAGACCTCTTTTGTCGGAAACTTCGCCACCACAAACTACCTGATCAAACAAACCGGAATCACAAATTTAAAATTCATCAAAATCAACGAGGCAGAGTCCCAGGGCCTCTATTTTGCCGTAAGAAACGATTGGCCGGAGCTGGTCACGATTCTCAACAAGGCATTGGCGAGCATCACTCGCGAGGAGAAGATAGCGATCGACAACAAGTGGCTCGGCGTCGAGAGCGGTGTTGATTATTCCGAGCTCATAAGGAATCTTGAGATCATCGGAGTCGTCGCCGGCATTATCCTGATTGTATCCGTCTTCTGGATTCTACGACTGATGAAAGAAGTCTCCATACGCAAAAAAATTCAGGAGGACCTAAAGAAGGCCAAGGAAGAAGCGGAGCACGCCAATCAGATCAAGTCCCTTTTCCTCGCCCGAATGTCGCACGAGATTCGAACCCCCCTTAACGCCATAACCGGCATGTCCTATCTGATGCGCAAAACAGACGTTACTTCCACGCAGGCGATGTATCTGGATAAGCTGACGCAGGCCTCCAACAACATGCTCGGCATTATCAACGATATACTTGACTTTTCGAAGATCGAAGCCGGTAAGATCGATATCGAGAGGATATCCTTTGATCTGGACCGGTCGCTTGAGCGTGTAATTTCCATTATCTCCATCAAGATCGAAGAGAACTCCGTCGATTTTGCCATGGATAAAGATCCGGGTATTCCTTCCATGTTTTTCGGCGATCCGACGCGAATCGAACAGATTCTTATTAACCTCTTAAACAACGCGATAAAGTTCACCGAAAACGGCACGGTCAGCCTCATCGTGCAGCGAATCGCGGAAGGCGGGAAATCACCCGTCCTTGAATTCTGTGTAAAAGATTCGGGAATCGGGATGACGCCGGAGCAGGCAGACAAAATATTCGCTCCGTTCGACCAGGCCGATTCCAGCATCAGCCGCCGGTTCGGCGGTACGGGATTGGGTCTCTCCATCGTAAAAAATCTGACCGAATTGATGGGCGGTCGGGTCTGGGTCGAGAGTGAAATCAGCAAGGGATCGTCCTTCTTCGTCCGCCTGCCGCTCGAAGAAGATACGGATGCCGAGACCAGGCGGAAAAAGAAAGCTGCAGAGGGTTGTTTTGCCGGTATTCGGGCGCTTATTATCGATAACGGTGAACGTTCCCGGCCGGTGCTTGATAGCTGTTTCAAATCCTTCGGTATTCCCGCCGATTTCTGTGCGGGCATCATAGAGGCCGACAATATTCTTGTGAAAGCGGCGGCAGAAGGATCCAATCCTTATAACCTGATCATAGTTGACTACGCCGCAGTAAACGGTAGCGGTATCCGGTATCTGACAGAAATCAAGAAGTCCTCCCTCTTCCGCGAACCTCCGAAAACGATGGCCGTTCTTCCAATGGCCCGGGAAAGCCTGTTTGAAGATCTTGAAGCTGCCGGAATCGATTTTAGTATCGTTAAGCCGATCATTCCATCCGTGCTCTTTAACGGAATCATCGAAATTTTCAAGATCGCGCCTCCGGAGCCGAAGGCCTCGAAGATTCCCGAGACTCTTATGGCTCCGCACCCCTATCATATTCTTCTTGTCGAGGACAACAAAACCAATCAGTTCATCGCGGATACCATTCTGAAGCAATCCGGCTTCCGGGTCTCCATCGCCGATAACGGTCAAATCGGTTACGACATGTTCCGCGAGAAGCGGCTCGATCTCGATCTGATTCTGATGGATATTCATATGCCTGTAATGGACGGATATACGGCTACAGATCTGATCCGTAAGGAAGACACCGAAATTCCGATCGTCGCCATGACCGCAGATGCGATCGTAGGCGCCGAGCAGCAGTGTCTCGAACACGGACTCAACCATTACGTCAGCAAGCCCTTCGATCCGGATAAATTCATCCTTACTGTTCTCGATGTCTTAAAGGGCAGCAAAAGGGTCTTCCCGAAAGAAACCGCATCTGCAAGTTCGGAAGAAATGGTTCCCGGAAGCGGCGCTTCGGCTCATGCTTCCATCCCTGATCCATCCCGAATCGGCGAACCCGAACTCGATTATGCTGCCGGACTGAAGCTGATTGGCGGCGATAAGGACTTGTACCATATGATTCTCGAGCAGTATTCCGAGGAGAATGAATCGACGGTTCCGGATCTCGCGGCCAGAATCGACGCGCACCAATATACCGAGGCGGCGCAGATCGTACATAAGGCCAAGAGCAGTTCGGGCAACATCGGCGCAAAAACGCTCTATATGGTCGCATCGGCACTGCAGAAAGCACTCGAGCAAGGCGACGAGGAATCCATTACATCCGGAAAGGTTCTTTTCGCGGAGAAAATGACGCGGCTGTTGGAGGAGATTAAAGACATCCGATTAACTTAATCCGAAGGCTGATCAGAGCTTCGGCATCAACAAGCACTTTACGTTCCGAGATCTTCAATACAAGCCACCGGCCAAGCGGGCTTTTACGGGTGGATTCATATTGTTTCCTTAGATACGCGGAGCCATCGGCAAGGATAGGCGCCGCGTATTTTTCTTCCGCATTTGTGATTACAATCATGGCTTCGAAATCGTCTTTCCCGGGGTATAACGTACAGATCACCTTGTCATTCAGATGATACTCTACATTCCAGCAGCGCTCCGCCGCATAGACGTTATAGGAAATCTGCGGTCTGGAGCCGCAGAGCTTCAGGATATATTCGTTCAGTTCTATCCACAGCGGATTGACAAGAAACCGTTCAATTTCGTCGTGGATCGGATTGCCGCTTAACTCCCCGGCAAAAAAATCAACCCGTGTATATCGATTCATCCCATACGCTCCCGACTGTTTTAACTCATTCTAGTCCGCACATATAACAGCTTCGTGTCTGAAATACGGAAGGAACAGGGAATATTTGCATGAATACATACGCAAAAACAGGACCTCAAGCGATCCTGTTTCCAGTTATATTCTATGAACCGCTGCCGGCTGTTTCTTTGAATACGTACGTTTATTTCTTCCGGATGTAAATCATGCTGCTCGTGATGGTGTCGCCTGTTTTGCGGACATATTCCCGGTACTCGTCATAATCGAGAAAGTACGATCTGCCCCAGGAGGAAATCTTAAGAAGCGTCTCACCCGCCTTCGGACCGGCGGCAATTCCCGTGAGCATCACATAGTGCCTTGATACCTGATCTACCTTTTTGAGTTCTCCGTTATTTTCCGGCTTGTACATCCCGATACTCTTCTTCCCGAAGATCCACGGCGTATTGGGACCGACGGAAAAGATTACGGGAAGGTCGTTTTGAAGCATCTCGGTCATCCGTTCAAGCATTCGCCCGGATGTTAGAAAGCTCTTCCACGAAGCCCGGAGCGGCAGCTTATTGCGCAGAAAAAAAAGATTCATCGCAAGGGACAGCTGAAAGCCGTTGACTCCGACAGCCGGGAGAACCGGCAGGAAGTTGCGGTCGATTGTCCGGACATACCTCATGTAGGGCTCTTTGTCCAGCGCTTCGTTTTCGAGCAAAGCTTTGACGAGCCCGGGACACAAATTCCGGTTCTGCCGGCCCCAGTAAAGGAGAAAATCAGACATTGCGATAAGGCCGCATCCGCCGCCCGTAAGTCTCTTGCTGCCGCGCGCCGTCTCATTCGGGGCAAACCACATCTGTGATCCGCCGTACGAATTATGTGCGCCGTTTACGATCTTCACATAGGATGAATCCTTGAGACTGACATCCATAACTTCCCTCGGGTATCAGCGGCCGACGTGTCCAAAAAGCTTGTAAAGCTTTGTACGGTTCTCTTCGTTCGTCAGCGCAACGATGTTGTCACCGGTCTTGATGACCGTGTCTCCGTTCGGAACAATCGTCTCTTTGCCTCTGGTAATCGTAATAAGAAGCGCATTCTGCGGAATGGCAAGATCCTTTACCGCCTTGGAAACGGCCGGAGATTTGGCGTCGATGCCGATCTGAACGATCGAATAGCTGCCGTCGTTCAGTTTCAGGATTGTCATCATATTGGTGAGGTCCATCTCGGTCACAACCAGATGTGCCAGAAGGTCCGCCTGGTTCACGCCGACGTCGACGCCCATTCCTGTATTGAAAAGCCAGGCGTTCTTCGGGTTGTTGACACGTGCGATCACACGCGGAACACCGAACTCCATTTTCGCAAGTGTCGATGCGACAAGATTCGTCTCGTCCACGCCTGTGACGGCGACCACGACATCCGCCTCGCCGATGCCGGCTGCTTCAAGATGTTTGGGATCCGTGCCGCTGCCGGCCATGATCACGTTCTCCGGCAGATCGTTCTTAAGCTTGGCCAGAACGTCCGCACGGTTCTCGAGAACCGTCACATTGCATTTGTTTTCAAGAAGTAAATTCGCTATATATGCCCCGACCTGGCCTCCGCCGATAATAATAACTTTCATTTAATGATCCTCCGCTTATAAAAGTCCAAGAATGGTCTTGAGTCTCTTTACCGATGAAGCCAAAACCGCGATGTATACTACGTCGTCTTTCTGGAAAACCGATCCGAAGGTCGGAAGGAAGGTCTTGTAATCGCGGCTGATCGCGACTACCTGAATCTCTCCGATTGCCGTCAGCTCGTTTACTGTTTTTCCAATCAAAAGAGCCGGCACGTCGATCCGAACGAGCTCGACATTGTCGTCGCCCAGGGTCGTCACCGTGTCCAATTCGTTGTAACTGAGCATCTCGGAAACGCGTCTGATCCCCCACGTCGTAGCCGATATCGTCTGAATACCGAGAGTATGATAAATCTCCGCTTTGCGGGGATCATAGATTCGGGAAATGACGTGAGGAACTCTGTAGATATTTCTGGAAATTCTTCCGATCAGCGCATTCGTTACATCGCTCTTGCAGCATGCGATGAGCGCGTCCGCCGATTGGATACCGGCCTTTTCGAGGATCGTTTTATCAAACCCGACACCGGTAATCGTCCTTCCGGCGAAGTTCTTACCCAGAAGCTCAAAGGTAGCCGGATTGTCGTCAATTACGGTAACGGAATACCCTTTCTTGATGAGATTCAAAGCCAGTCCGGAACCTAATTTCCCACAGCCTACGATTATTGCGTTCATATTACTGTCCTCCCGCTTTCTTCATTTTAACAGATCGACGTACAAATGCTTTGCGAATTTCCTCAAGAAGTACAATCGGTATCGGTATTATTACAAGGAAGATCCAGTCCTTCCAGTCGATCGGCGCCGTCTGGAAAATGCCCTGCAGGAACGGTATGTAAATAATTGCCGCAATCAGGCAGATTTCAAACAAAATACCCTTAATGATTCTCGGGTTGGCGAAGAGTCCGGCCTTAAACACAGACTGTGTTCCCGTTCTGCAGTTCATGACCATACCGATCTGACAGAAGACAATTGCGGCCAGGCACATCGTAGTAGCCTGTCTGTAGACCGGACTTCCGGCAACCGCCAGCGCGGCATTCGGCCAGCCGTTCATAAAATTGACGTAGAAATAAGCCAGCATACAGATCAGCGACTCCATCATGCCGTACCAGAAGAAAGCCTTAACCATGAGCTTCTTATTGAGAAGACTCTCGTTTCTGGATCTGGGCGGCTGATGCATGACGCCCTCTTCGGGAAGCTCCGCACCAAGTCCCAACGCGGGAAGCATGTCGGTGCCTAAGTCAATTGAGAGAATCTGCATGATCGTAAGCGGGAGAGGAATTCCGCCCCTCGAAAAGAGGAATGCGGCGGACGGAACGGCTTCCGGCATATTGCTGTTCAGGATATATGTGAGGAACTTACGGATGTTGCTGTAAACGCCTCTTCCCTCTTCAATGGCTTTGACGATCGACGCGAAATTGTCGTCGGTAAGAATCATATCGGCCGATTCTTTGGCGACGTCCGTTCCGGAAATACCCATCGCGATACCGATATCCGCTTTCTTCAATGCCGGCGAGTCGTTGACGCCGTCGCCCGTAACCGCGACGATCTCTCCCATCTCCTGGAGGCAGCAGACGACTCTGTATTTCTGTTCGGGAGCGACACGGGCAAAGATAACCTCGCCCTTCAGGGCTTCTTTGAGTTCGTCGTCCGTCAGCTTTTCGAGTTCGAGACCGGAAACGACACGAGGGTGGTCACCTTCGACAATTCCGATACGCTTGGCAATGCTCTCCGCGGTAAGACCGTAGTCGCCGGTGATCATGATAATGCGGATTTTGGCCTGATGACATTCCTTAACGGCCGCCGCTACTTCGGGTCTCGGCGGGTCCGCCATGACGACCAGACCAATAAAGGTCATCTTCTGTTCGACCAGTTCGGACGTATACGCACTCATAGCCTGAGGAAGGCCGTCATCGCGGGTAATGACCCTGCGTGAGACTGCCAGAACACGAAGACCGTTTCTGGCGTATGTATCATTCGCGGTCATGATCTTCTCGCGGTCTTCATCTGAAATGGGAAGAACCTGTCCGTCCTTCAAAATCTCCGTACAGAGCTCCATGACTTCCTTCGGCGCGCCCTTGATATAAGCGACCCTGCCTCCGGAAATCTGGTGTATCGTACTCATTCTCTTGCGTCTCGAATCAAACGGAAGTTCCCTCACGCGGGGGTAGTCCGTGTGCAGATTTTCATAAGGCAGTCCTGCTTTTCGCGCGACAACCTCGAGACAGGCTTCCGTCGGATCGCCGAGGATCGTATACTTCACGCTGTCATCCGTCGGAGGCACGACATGAGCATTGCTGCACAGTGCCGCAGCTGTTAGCAGGGTTCCCAGGTCCGGATGCTCGGCAACGGTAAATTCCTTGCCGTCATGCATGACATTTCCCGTGGGGGCGTAGCCTACACCTGTAACATCCAATTCCTGTCCGGGAAGCCACAGATTGCAGACGGTCATTTCATTCTGCGTAAGGGTTCCGGTCTTGTCGGAACAGATAACGGTCGTACAGCCGAGAGTCTCGACGGCGGAGAGCTTCTTTACGAGAGCGTGCTCCTTCGCCATACGCTGAACCGCCATCGCAAGAGAAAGCGTAACCGTCGGCAGAAGACCTTCGGGAATGAACGCGACGATCATACCGAGCGAAAAGATGAATGCGGGCGCTACGGCTTCCTTAACAAAAAAGACGGAGGCGATAAAAAAGAAAACGCCGAGCGACATCGCGATAATGGAGATCTGCTTGGTCAGCTTGTTCAACTCTTTTTGAAGAGGGCTTAGGACCGCCGCCGTCGACTGTGCAAGATTAGCGATTTTGCCGAATTCGGTATCCATACCGATAGCGACAATAATCGCTTTGGCCGTACCGCTGGCGACACTCGTGCCGGCAAAAATCAGGTTGGGCATTTCCGATTTTGTGAGCCCGTCTCTGAGAACCGAGTCGGGCGCCTTGCGGACGGGGTTCGACTCGCCGGTCAGGGTTGACTGGTCTACCTGAAGGTCGCTGCACTCGATCAGACGAGCGTCTGCGCTGATTTTATCGCCCTCGGCGATGATCATAATATCGCCGGGAACGAGATCCTCGGTTAGGATTTGAACGACCTGTCCGTCTCTTAAGACCTTCGCGTACGAGGAAAGCATCTTCTTCAAGGCTTCCGTCGCTTTTCCCGCGCGGAACTCCTGCCAGAAGCTGAATACGCCGTTAATTACGTTGACAAGCCAGATCGCGATACCGAGTTCCGGCATGGCCGCGATAAAAGCGGCAAGTCCGCCGACCCACAGGAGGATTGCCATCATACTGATAAAGTTCGAGAGAAAAACGAGAATAAGAGGCTTTTCCTTCTTCTCGCTTACGACGTTTTTACCGTATTTCTCCTGTTTAGCCTTGAACTCGTCCGTTGTGAGACCGGTACTGTGGCTGTCCATGGCTGTATATATTTCATCTATGGTAATTTTATGAACAAGTCTTAAGTCATCATGGGCCAATATTTTCTGTTCCATACTTACTTCCCTCATCATTATTGATGTGAATAATGCTGAATTATATACCTCTAAAATCGATTTGCAACACAAATCGTAAAAGCTCCGTTATATTATACTCTGTTTAGCAACAAAGAGGACAAAGCACCTGTTTCCAGTGTGAAGACAACCATGCATTTTGCACAAATCGGGTCGGTTCCCAAGTAAAGGCACCTTCTGCCTCAAGTGTCTTAATACAATCTTAATACGTTCCATGCTACCCTCAATTGACATCAGACTGAACACTATGATGAGGTGCATGTGTACGTAATTGTTATTGGATGCGGGCGTCTTGGAAGCTCGATAGCTCAGGATCTTGCGAATCTGGGTCATGACGTTTGCGTTATTGATCGGGATCCTGCAAGGCTGGACAGGCTCGGAAGCGGCTTCAACGGTCAGCGTGTGATTGGAATCGAATACGACAGCGACAATCTTATATCCTCCGGCATTCGTCAGGCGGACGCACTCCTTGCCGTCACTCCTGACGATAATGTCAACATTACCGTCTCTCTCGTAGCATCCGATATTTTCCATGTCCCGAAAATCATCGCGCGTGCCAATGATCCGGATCGCAGATACATCTATGATACGCTGAAAATTGACAGCATCAGTCCTACGGACCTGAGCGCCAAAATTCTTGCCGGGAAACTTTTTCCGGCGGAACCCGATTCAATCATGGAAATTAATCAGGATTATGATCTTTATGAATTCCCGGTAGAACGAACAAGAAACACTTCTGTGGATCATTTTGAAAAGAAATTCGCAAGCCGCGTCGTCCTGATCAAAAGAAATGGTATCGCCATAGTAGAGTGTCAAAAGCTGGTCTTTGAACCGGGAGACCTTGTAATGTGCGCGATTCCCAAAAATGAAAAGGCAAAAATCAAGAGAGCCTTTTCCGGCGAGGTAACCATATGGCATCCATAATCATCGGCGGAGGCAAAATCGGGTTCTATTTGTTAAAGACGCTCCTCGAACGCAAAGTTGACACGGTTCTCATTGAAAGGGATCCCGTTTTGTGCAGGAAAATAGCCAACGAATTGGATGTTACCGTTATTGAAGGCGACGGTACCGATATCAATGTCCTGAGGGACGCCGGAATAGAATCGGCGGAGATTGTCGCAGCAGTAACCGGAACGGATGAGGAGAATCTTGTCGTCTGTAAAATTGCAAAGGTTAACTTCTCGGTTCCGATCACCTTCGCACGTGTTAACAACCCCAAGAACACGGCTATGTTCAAAGCTCTGGGGATCGACAACACCGTGTGCAGTACGGAAGTCATCGCAAATATGATTGAACGCGAGCTTGAGAGAGACGACTATCACGTCGTGCAGACTTTTGAGAACGGTGAGCTCCTCCTTGCGGAGGTCATGATCACGGCGGAGAATCCATGGAACCATCACAGAATCAAAGACCTGCGTCTCCCCGACGAATGTGTTATCACTTCCATTTTTCGATCCGAAAAGATTCTATTCCCGAAAGGCGACTCGGAAATTCTCGAGTACGATAAAGTTGTCCTGATTACGAACAAAGCCGGACTTCAGAAGCTGCGCCGACAAACACGGCATACGGGTACCCGGTTATGAAAATAGTGAATGATGACTGGAAAGGTCTTCTTTGGGAAGTCGCTGTCGTACTGATCTACATGGCGCTCATATTTGGCATCACACTTTTGCTGGTGAGGTAAGGTATGAATGGTTGCGAGCGTTCCGTGCGCAGTTCGGAAATCATCAGCTATTACACCGGTTACGTTATTCTCGGCACCGCTGTGCTCATGTTTATTCCGATCCTGACGGCACTTCTGTCCCGTGAATGGCTGCCGCTCCTGGATTTCCTGATCACAATCGGTGTAACGGCCAGTGCGGGATGTATCCTGATCCTGTTTGGCAAGGGTGCGGGGAAACATTCCGACCGTGTCCAATGGAAACACGGATTTGCGATAGCCGCGTTATCCTGGATTATCCTTACCCTATTGTGTGCGCTTCCTTATTCCTTAAGCGGGCACACGCTTTCTTATCTGGATTCCTGCTTTGATGTTATGAGCGGATTTACTACAACAGGTCTCGTGCTTACTCAGGATCTTGACCATCTTTCGAACGCTCTGAATATGTGGCGTCACATGCTGACCTTTATCGGCGGTCAGGGAATGGTTGTCCTTGCGCTAACCTTCATTGTCAAGGAGGGGCGCGGAAGCTATATGCTATATGTCGGCGAAGCAAAGGACATCGAGCTGGTTCCAAATGTCAGGGGTACGACCCGTATCATTTGGAAAATCAGCATGATTTATCTTGTTCTGGGAACACTCGTACTCTGGATTGCTGGTATGTGTATCGGGCTAAACCCTGTCTCCTCCTTTCTTCACGGACTCTATATGTATGAATCCGCCTGGAGTACCGGTGGATTTGCCCCGAATACCCAGAACATTATGTACTATCACAGCTTTTTCTATGAATCCGCGTCAATGGTTTTTTTCATAATCGGCTCATTCAATTTCGGTTTGCATTATGCCATGTGGCAGGGGAAGCGGAAGGAAATTTTCCGTAATATAGAGATTCAGAGCTTTGCCATTACCTCCTTCATCGCAACGGTTATAGCCGTCGCCGCACTCGCGAAAACGCATCTCTATACGGATGCGGTATCGATGTTCCGGCGTGTTGTGTTCAATGTATTGTCGGCACACACGACCACTGGATTCGGCTCTGTATATGCCAGACAGTTTGCTCTGGAGTGGGGTTCAACCGGCGTTCTGATCATGACAGCCGCAATGCTGATCGGCGGATCCGCCTGTTCGACCGCGGGAGGTTTCAAAGGCCTTCGTGTCGGCATTCTCTTTAAGGGCTGTATCCGTGAGGTGGGAAAACTTCTTCACTCCGAGCGCAGTACAAAAATATACAAATATCATCACATCAAGGACACGATACTGGATGACGGTGTGATCCGTGCGAGCGCACTGATCGTCCTCTTATACATCGTCCTGTTCCTGGGGGGCACGCTGCTGGGTACACTTTGCGGATATTCCCTTCCCGATGCCGCGTTTGAGTCTTCTTCCGTAACCGGAAACGTCGGCCTTTCGATCGGAGTTACGACCGCATCCATGCCGGCCGTTCTCAAGATTTACTATATTATCGCCATGTATCTGGGAAGACTGGAGTTTCTCTCGGTATTCGCACTGATCGGAATGGCCGCAAGGGGAGTGTATCATTTATGCAAAAGAGTTCGCGCCTGATTCTGCTTGTATTGATTCCGGTGCTTTGCCTGTGCTTAATGCGGCTTCCCACATCCGCCACGCAAGAGGATGTCTTAATAAACACCCTGATTGAAAAGGCGTCCTTATATGACGGTGAAATCGTTACCGTGACGGCCGAAGCGATCGGCGAGTGTATGGAACGCGGCAATAACGCGTGGATCAATGTCAACGACGGATCAAATGCAATCGGCATCTGGATGACAGAATCGGAAGCCTCACAAATCACATACTACGGTGATTACCGATATACGGGAGATACAATCGTTGTTACCGGCATTTTTAACCGGGCTTGTACCGAACACGGAGGCGAACCGGATATTCACTGCGAGAAAATTTCCGTATCAAAGGTCGGAAGTATCCGCGCAGAAGAAATCCCGCCCGCAAAAATACTTGCGGCGGTCTTTTGCACGGTGTTGGGATTAGTACTTTTTGTCACCATTAAAACAAGCAAGCGGAAAAGTCATAACAGACCCTAACAGGTAAGCAGGGCGACGGCCTCGTCAAGATCACTCATGACAGCCAGAAGAATCAGACGGTCTCCCGCCTTCAACCGGGTATTCCCCTGCGGTATGATACCTTTGCCATTACGCAGAATACATGCTACAAGACACTTAGGCGGCAGGGGTACTTCCCACATCTCCTTGTTTGTCGCTTTGGACTTGGGATGAAGCTGTATTTCCTTTACCACCAGACCGGGATTTTCCGCGGGGAAGTATTTTCTAAGACTGTCTTCCACAGCCTCTTCGTCCACTACCTCCGCAAGCATGTCAGCTGTACATACACATCGGTCAATATCGTTATTTGAGAAAAACGGTATATTTTTCGGATTTCGAACAAGAGATACCGTCTTCCTGATATTAAACTGCTTCTTAACCAGCTCGCAAACAATCAAATTCTCGGCCTCACTGTCTCCGATCGCGGCAACAAGTTCGGAGGGATGCTTAAGCACCTCTCCCAAAATTGTCGAGTCAAGCGCATCTCCGCATACCGCAGGCCTATCATACGTGTTTGCGAAAATCTCACAGGCTGCGCGGTCGCGGGACAGAAATGAGACATCATGACCGCTTTCTTCAAGACACTGGACAAAATAGAGAGAGCTTCTTCCCCCGTTCACGACAAGAATCTTCATATCATGCCTCCCCGGCGGTCTTCAGAAGCGTAAGGCAAGCATTGGTAAATAGCATAACCGGATTGATCACTTCGATTCCGAGCTTACTGTACGCATCCTCATGATTCGAGTCGTAAAGGCGCGCAACGACTCTTTCAACATGGTATTTCTGCCTCGCCATCTGAGAAATCAGAATGTTGACAGCATCATTGTTTGTAGCCGCAATCACGATATCCGCGGATTCTATGCCGGCTGCCTCAAGCGTATCGGGATCTGTTCCGTCTCCTTCTATCATGCATTCATGAAAAGAGAGCGGCATGTCCGCAAAGGTTTTCGCCTCTAAGTCGATACACGTTACGTTAAAATCCTGCTCCGTTAAGTAGCGAACAATCGGGAAGCCGAAATGACCGCAGCCGATCACAATAAATTGAAGCCGCTGCTGTTTAGTCCTGTTAAAAATCTTCATATCGCAGTATCCCCCTTGGCAACTCATGCTAACACAAAGGGTATAAAGTCGGTGTTAAGAAGCATCCCTGCACAGTACTTAGGTTTAAGGAACGTCGGCCATACGATATCCGATACCGACTTCCGTAATGATATACCGGGGATTGGCAGGATCCTCCTTCAACTTCCGACGGATATTCGCCATGAAGACCCTGAGCGACTGCGCGTCGGAATCGAGATAGGACCCCCAGACAGACCGCAAAATATAACTGTATGTAAGCACTTTGCCGGGATTTTTCGCGAGAAGGAACAGTATGTTGAATTCCATGGGAGTAAAATGAATCTCCGCGCCGTTCATAAAGACCACATGTTTGTCCGAGTCAATCACAAGTTCTCCGTTGCGATATGGCTCATATGCACTCGGAGCCGCCTGATTGCTGTGACGCAGAATCACCCGGATCCTCGCCATTAATTCATTGATACTGAAGGGTTTGGTCAAGTAATCGTCGGCGCCGGCATCCAACGCGTCGGTTTTCTCTTTATCCTGATCTCTGGCGGAGACGACGATAATCGGAACCAGGGAATACGAACGGACTCTCCGGATAATATCCACACCATCCATATCCGGAAGGCCGAGATCAAGGATAACAACATCCGGCATCTTCTGTGCAATTGCATTCAACGCTTCCGATCCCGTAGCCGTACAAATTGTCTCGTATTGCTGATTCTCCAGTGAGAATCGGATAAAGGACCGGATCTGCTTATCATCTTCTACAATCAGAAAACGTTTCTCATTCTTCATCATGTCCGCTCACTTTCATCGGGAGCGAGAATCGAAAGGTTGCTCCCTGATCCGGATTGTTCTCTGCAAAGATTCGCCCGCCATGTGCCTTAACGATCGCTCTCGCTATGGAAAGACCCAGACCGATACCTTTTCGGGCGCCCTCTTTTCGAGTCTCTTTTGAAAAAAATGCTTCAAAGACATTCGGCAAATCCGACTTCTTAATACCCGTTCCGTTATCCGATACCTGAAACCAGACATCCTGTTTATTGCTGCTGACCTTAATCTGAATACTCCCATCCGGTTTTGTATGCTTGACGGCGTTATCCAGAAGATTGATCAATACCTGCAAAATGAGTTTGGCATCCATCGGTACAAGCAGTATATCCTCCGGAATCTCAACGATCAGATCTCGCGATCCCGCCGTTTTGCGTATGTGCTTAACTGCCTCTCCGACGATTTCCTCGATTGCTTCCGGCTGCTTCCTTAGTATAAAATTGTCGTCGTCCAATTTGGTAAGACTAAGGATGTTCTCCACCATTTGCGTTAACCAGGTGGCTTCCTCATAAATTCCATGCGCAAGGCTCTTATCTGTATCATCTTTCAAGCTGTATGTAAGAACTTCAGCCGTACCCGATATTCCGGCCAACGGAGTCCGCAAATCATGAGAAATGGCACACAGCAGGTTGGACCGGAATTTCTCCCGCTCAATTTCCGTGTTCGCGCGTTTCTTTTCTTCCGAAAGGCGTTCACGATCCATAGCGATTTGAATCTGCATTGCAATAGCCGGCAATAGTTTTCTTCTCTCCGGATTCTCCTGCACGGACATCGTCGGGATACATATAACACCGTACCGGTTACTCTGATCCCCGATCGGGATAATCTCTTTATTATCCGTAAATACATCGATTTTCTCTTTGCCAATATCCCTGATCGTAACATTTCCGGTGCCGGGGGAGGAACGGAAGAGCGTCTTGCCGTCATTCTCTGATGGGACGATGCAAATGACCTCCGTATTGAGGAGATTGGACAGACACAGTACAGAGGCGGCCGCCACATCGGTGAGACCGGATGCTTTCGCCAACGAACTGGTGATTTGGAACAGAATGTTGGTCTGTTCCTCCCGCTCTTCCGCGAGCCGTGTCGCAAGAAGCAGCTTACTGGTCAGCGCGCTGGTCAGAAATGACGCAGCCAGCATAACGGCAATCGTAATGACATCCGACATGTGATAGACATTGAGCGTATGATACGGTTCCGTGTAGAAAAAGTTATAGCAGATAATTGCCAGTACAGATGCGACGATCCCGTACGCATAACCTTTCGTAAACCGCGCTACCAGAAGTACGGACAATACATATACGACCACCACGTTAATCTCAGCAACTCCGAATTCCCGGAGAATGAGTGTAATGATCGTTACGCCGGTAAGTATCAGCAGCACGAAAAAGAACTGTATGCCGACCGTTCCGGCTTTTTTCATGAATGGACGCTTTAACATATTTAAAAATCCCCATCCGCATGCACGCGTACTTCGTTCTGTTTTGATATTAGCACAAATTATACCGTTGAATTCGTTAATCAGCCCTCGGAACCCTCTTGACACGCAGGTCTATAAGTTATAGACTTGTGACGTGGTCTAAAACTTATAGACCAACGGGAGGTGTATGATGAACGACTATTCTATGACCGAGGGTGAACGCAAGCTGGCCGATCTGATCTGGGAACGCGAGCCGATCCGTTCCGGTAATCTTGTCACTCTCTGCAATGAACTTTTTACCTGGAAAAAATCCACCACCTATACAGTACTGAAGAAGATTTGTGAGCAGGGTCTGTTCCAGAATGAATCCTCCGTCGTCACTTCCCGCATCAGCCGCGCCGAGTACGATCAGAATCAGAGCGAGTCCTTCATTGAGAAGAACTTCGGAGGATCGCTTCCGAAATTCCTGGCTGCCTTTACCCAGAATAAGAAGTTAAGCAGCAAAGAGATCGAAGATCTCCTGAAGATGATTCGCGAATATCCGGAGGAATAGTATGAGTGCATTTATTTACACGCTGATCGACATGAGCGTTGTCTCCGTATACTGTATTCTCTTTGTTCTTTTCATACGCCTGTTTCTTAGAAAAGCTCCGAAAACATTCTCATATCTCTTATGGGCAGTCGTCTTTCTGCGGCTTGTTCTTCCCGTTTTCCCCGAAGCGCCGGTAAGTCTGGTACCCGAAGCTCTGAGCGTCTCGCGCTCCGAACAGATTCTGGCACCCTCATCCGTGAAGACGGCAGAAGTCACGGTTCCGGAAACGGCAGCCTCTTTTGTCCTTTCGAATATTACGGCTGAGAATCCGTCAGCAGCGGCAGAACCTGACCTTAACCTGCCGGACACAGTCGCCGGGGATGCGCATGTCTCGTCCGGAACCGTCTCTGAACAGAATACTCCCAAGTTCTCCCTTCCTCATGTATCGACAGGATCGGTTCTATTTGTACTCTGGGCAGCCGGTCTCCTTTTCCTTGCCGCGTACAATGTGATCTCCTATATTCTTCTTCGCCGCAGGATAAAGGACGCGGCGTTCCGCGGCAGCTATTATGTATCGGACAGGATACGCTCACCGTTCGTGACCGGTCTTTTCCGCCCGCGCATCTATCTCCCGATGACGCTCTGTGGCGTCGAAAGAGAATATGTCCTTATGCACGAGAAGGAACATATCCGGCGCTTCGACTATCTTATTAAGCTCGCCGCTTTTATCATAGTATCCGTCCACTGGTTTAATCCTTTGGCATGGATTGCCTTTCTTCTGATGACCAAAGACATGGAGATGTCCTGCGACGAGGCCGTGATCCGGAATCTTGGCTACAGTGCGCGAGAAGAATATTCGACTACGCTGCTATCCATTGCAGCCGGCTGCGATCTGTACCGTCCCGCTACTCTTGCCTTCGGGGCGGGCAGCATTAAGGGACGAATCCGGAATGTGATGAACTGCCGCAAGCCTGCCGTGTGGATTGTTGTAGTATCCATACTGCTGGTAGCCGGATTCTCAATCGGTCTTCTGCTCAATCCCGGAAAATCGGCGGATGCCTCGTCTACCGTACCTCCGGCGACGACTACAGAATCGACCTTACCAGCGGGGACAGATCCCTCTCCTTCTGAGACAAGTGCTGCGGAGAGTACACTGGCGGTGTATGCGAATTTCTACTTCGACAATCACGGAGAAGATACCGACGCCAAAAGATCAGCGGCCGTAAACAGCTGGGCTGCAAAGAACCCCATCGATGTATCGGGATTCGCGGTACTTTTCGAGAACTATGGATATTCGATATCCGAGGAACCCGGACCGCGTTCCGGAGACACGATCTATACGGCCGAAGGCGCAGAAGAGATGGGCACCGTTCAGTGCACGCAATTTGCCGACGCGAAAGATGCGTATGCCGCGATGGATTCCTACCTTCTAAATATGTATGGAAAATACAGCGCGGCTGTCGCGGAGATGGGCCTTGATTCTGTCGGAGCTGCGCCCGAACTGACAGGCGGAGACAACGCTGTTATCGTGTATGACATCGCCAATCTTTTTGATGACAACTGTCTTCATATTGCTTATTTGTCGGGAGCAGGCTTTATCGAAGCCGTTATACCTGTTACCACAGAACAGCATTCAGGCATTCTTGCGGCCACTCTATTCGACGGAGTATTTCCGGTTCATATTGACTCGCTTGTTTCGTTCTTCAAAGCGATGGACGACTTAGGATTTGGCTATCCCGGTAAAAATTGCAATAGCACGAAGATTGACTTCCCTCAGGCGGCTGCTGTCTGCACAGAGGAAGAATTTAAAGATATCATGACGGCTGAGGGCTTCGATGTATCCGGTCATGGCAGCGCGGAATTAAAAGACGCGCAATCGGACAGCTTCAGTGATACCAATCCTTCGGACAATGTTTTCTTTGCAACAAATGACAACTTTACCGTAATCGCCACATTATGTATCGCCGACAGTTCGAAAGCGGACATATTCGACAAGGTATGCCTTTTCGAAATGTTCAACACCGATCTGAAATCCTCCTCCTACCGCAAAACCGGATCCTATAGGTTGATCGCAGCAGAAGGTTCGCAGAGTTCCGTAATCTGGATGCAGCAGGGTAACTATCTCTTAAAGGTCGAGACAAACTGGGCCTCCAATCCGGATAGTGCTGCTGCTGCCCGGTCTTCGGCGGAAGAGTTGTTCCGCAAGCTATGCTTCTCTGTACAGGCATGAACATCCCCTCCGGCCGCTTCATTTGTAGTATATTGAATATATAGCGGATTTGTATCCACGGTATGCACGCGAAGACCGTTCCGGAGAGGTGTTCGAATGACGATACGATATCCCGACTACAACAACGGGCTCGTGAATCTGGCCTGTTCGATCCTCAAATATTACGGCGCCGATTACGGGCATCCGACACTTCCCGTTCTGGACCGTCTGCTCGAAAAGAAGTACCGCAACATTGTCGTCATGCTTTTCGACGGTCTCGGAAGTGCGGCACTCAAGTACCATTTACCCGAAGACTCTTTTCTTCGCAGGAATCACACCGCCGATATCTCCTCCGTGTTCCCCCCTACGACGACGGCTGCGATTACTTCGCTCGAGAGCGGCTATACGCCAATTGAGCACGGATGGCTCGGATGGAGTCTCTACTTTTCCGAAGTGAACAAAATCATAAACGCCCTGCCCAATACCGATAAGGATTCCCGCCGCCCCGCGGCCGACTTTCATGTTGCACAAAGGTATATACCCTACCTGTCCATTTTCGAGAAGATTGCGGAAGCCGGGAAAGCGGCCGCATACAGCGTTTCGATGTACGGCAGCAACCGGATCCGTCAGCACGAAGAACTGTACGGCGAAATCACAAGACTATGCTCTACGCCGGAAACAAAATACATTTACTCCTACTGGGATAATCCCGATACGACGATGCATCTCAAGGGGTGCCGAAGCGATGAGACTGTAGCTATTATCGCCGACATCGACCGGCGTGTCGCGGACCTGTGCGCCGGGCTTCATGACACCCTGGTCATAGTGACGGCCGATCACGGACACATTGATCTGTACTATAAATTCCTAAGCGATTATCCCAAACTGGAAGAAATGCTGATACGCCCGATATCCATCGAGAGCCGGGCGGCCGGCTTCCATGTGAAGCCTGAATACCGGGACGAATTCCCGGCGGCATTCCGGACGGCACTCGGCGATGACTTTCTTCTCTTCTCGCGTGAAGAAGCCGTAGAGGCCGGACTCTTCGGGGACGGCGAGCCGCATCCGAAGTTCGACGAATTGGCGGGCGACTTTATCGCCGTTGCAACGGGCGGCTACGGACTTGTCCAGAACCGGCACTCCATGCAGTTCCTCTCGAACCACGCGGGACTCACAGACGATGAGATGATCATTCCATTTATTGTCGGCAAGAGCTGAGCGATATCATATCGCGTACGCTTATATGGATTTTTGAAAAAATATATACCCGAAGTTTGTAATTATTATAAAATTGCTCTTGTTTTCATTCTGTAATCGTGATAATATTTTTCGCAGGGAGAATGTCCGTCTATACAGACACCCGGCCATGTCTTCCGTGCTATAATTATTTTATCTAATTATCATATTGGAGGTACGAATATGAAATACAGATGTCCTGTTTGCGGTTATATCCACGAAGGTTCCACGCCCCCCGAAAAGTGTCCTCAGTGCGGCGCTCCGGGCGAGAAGTTTATCAAGGTTGAGGACGAATCTATGGTATGGGCAGCCGAGCATATCATCGGTATTGCAAAAGACGTAGATCCCAGAATTATCGAAGGACTTCAGATGAATTTCGCAGGTGAATGTACCGAGGTAGGAATGTATCTGGCCATGGCCCGCGCCGCGGACCGGCAGGGATACCCGGAAGTTGCCGAAGCGTATAAGAAAATTGCATATGAAGAGGCAGATCACGCAGCCCGCTTCGCCGAAATGCTCGGAGAAGTCGTCTCCGCTGACACCAAGGCCAATCTTACCGTTCGTGTTCAGGCCGAGTACGGTGCAACACAGGGCAAGACAGATATCGCAACCCTCGCCAAGCAGCTCGGATATGATGCCATTCACGATTCCGTACACGAGATGGCACGCGACGAAGCCCGCCACGGTAAGGCTTTCAAGGGACTGCTGGATCGGTATTTCTCCTGATATCCGTCACTTAAACTCGAAATGATACGAGGGGCTGTCTCAAAACGAAAGTGGAGAGACAGTCCCTATTTCATTGCTGCAAATGAAAAACAGGATTAGAAGTACTCCCGAAAATCAGGACTTGTTCACGCAGCTTGTTCAGATGCTTATATACATACCCAAACCTCGAGGCTGGCCAAATTTATAGTTAATCATTGAGTACACCGACATTGCGGAGAAATCAATACTATTTCGACAGTTACCGATAAATATCGACAAAAGAAGCTCCCAATAAATAGCTACTTTGGTTTCGTTCATTGACGAGCCTACTCAATCGACATCTAAGTGCATTTGAGTAGGTTGAACATCTATTCATTGACCAATGGTTCTGACCTCAAAAAGACAACTTTGCGCCAGTCCCTTTTCGTGCCAGTAAAGAACGGATATAACAGCGTCCTGGACCATATGCGAAAAGCAGATAAAGCGGTGTCCCGGATCATGCGGAAAGAACGATCATGCCGCTCCCCATTCTTGATATCTACAAGCCACAATTGAGAATATAATAATAGTTGTAGTATGTGATTTTCGCTTGCGAACATAATGATCGTGTTTTACCTTACATCTCGCGGGCCTTCTTATGGACCAATCTGAGATAAACCGTTCGCCTCTCTTCCCTTACGGACGCGCCTCCCTCCGGGGACGCATTTTCCGCGAATGCATAGCCGCCGGTGTTAAGTTGACCGGCGGAGACATCATTGCGCTCGGCAAAAGATCTGAGAGCAAGCCCTTTCCCCAGTGGCACCCTCCCAAGAACTGGCAGTATGAGAAAGTCTCTTTTCCGGGCGGCGCCAAAGCTGAATTTCTGGTTCCGGAAGGATGTACGAACCCGAATATAGCGATCATGCAGATACACGGCGGAGGGTATACACTCGGCTATCTTCCTGTTTTTCAGTGGCGTGTCGACAAGTTGTCGCGGATCGGCGGTATGGTACCGGTTTTCTCACTGGATTACCGCACGGCACCGGAGCATCCTTTTCCCGCTGCTCTCGAAGATACTTTGCAGGCGGTGGAATGGCTCTCGAGCGTTAAAAAAATCCCTCCGGAATCCGTAATCACGATCGGCGAATCAGCCGGTGCAGGACTGTCCCTCGCCGCCGCGCTATATATGCGAGACAAGGAAATCGGTACTTTTCGCGCCATGGTTTTGATGTCTCCGTGGGCTGACCTTACCTGCCGCGGCAACTCCTACGCCGACCGATACCACATGGATCCGATGTTCGGCCGGATCATGCCGCCTCCCGTCGATGAGATGCGGACATCGATCAGCCGTGTATATGCGGTCGGTCACGATCTCAAAGATCCCTATCTGTCGCCGGTCTTCGGAGACATGACCGGACTTCCGCCGATGCTGATACACGTAGGCGAATATGAGATGCTTTTCGATGACTCGGCTACGATTTACAAGAAGGCAATCGATGCCGGAGTCGACGCCCGCATTAAGGTCTGGCCCGGGATGTTTCACGCTTTCCAAATCGCGGACCGGATCATTCCGGAAGCAAGAACTGCCTGGAAGGAAATCGGAGAATACATGAGAAGCCGTTTCGATTAGACCGGGTATTTTTTCGGCGGGAAAACAGCTTTCCATATCTACGCTCCAGATACTCTGCGTTTATATTTTTGTCATTGACATATTCAATATCTGTAGCGTAAAATAGGCTTACTTTTGAGAAAGGGAGGCACACGAATGATAATGATCAATAATTTAATCTCTAAAGCAAGCTCGTATGTTGCTGATACGAACGCAATTGTTTGCGGCTTTGATTTTTTTCGCTCCGATAATTACGCCTCCCGGCCTATTTCATAAAGATGATAACCCGCATCTGTTGTATGAATATAGTGTCCCTGGAGCGGTCGGCTTCCAGGGATTTTTTTTGGCCTCTGTGCTGAAACCGGATTTACCCTGCGCAGTTGACAGATGGAATGGTTTGTACCACAATAAGTAGAACGATTGTTCTTTTTGTGGAGAGAAAGGGTTCCCCAATGAAGCGGGATCAGGTGTTTTAATGCTCTCATCTTTTAAGAGTGTCCTCACAATGAAGCGGGACAATGAATTCTTAAAGAAATTACTCAAGCTGACGATGCCCATGGCATTGCAACAGCTTCTTATGTCGACGCTGTTCATTTTCGATACCATCTTTGTCGGCGGTTTGGGCGACGCATACCTTAGCGCCGTCGGGCAGGCCGGCAACATTACGATGCTGATGTGGTGCGGCTATTATGCCATATCAAGCGCCGGATCGATCTATGCGGCACAGTACTGGGGCAAGAATCAGGATATAACGGGTGTACGCAAGGCGTTTACCGCAAGTCTCGTTTTTGGAAGTTTCGTCGGTGTTGTATTCTTCGTGCTGGCATTTTTTCTGAATAAATACATCATGCTGATTCTTTCCCAGGATCAGCAGGTCAGAGATATTGCATGTACGTACCTCGCCATCGTTGCCTTCACGTATCCGATCTGGGCTGTGTCTTCCATGTTTGCCGCGATTCTTAAGTCAATCGGAATCACCAAGATTCCACTCTATGCTTCGATCATCGGATCCGGAGTCAACATCGCTCTCGACAGTGTTCTCGTCAACGGCTATCTCGGCTTCCCGAAGTGGGGCGTGCGGGCTGCTGCGGGAACAACGATCCTCGGTGCAGCTATAGAGCTTACCCTTCTGATCGTTCTGACCCGTCGTGCGCAATGTTCCTTAACCATGCAGCGACGTGATTTCATCAAGCCGGAGAAGGTTCTGTTCAAACAGTTTTTCCGCGCCGCACTTCCTCTTGCGGCGAAGGATCAGCTCTGGGCCGGAGGCGTCACTGTCTACAGCATCGCTTTCACGACCTTAGGTGTCGCTGCGTCGGCGGCTTTTAACATGTACAACACCTTGGGCGAATTCATGAACATCGCGTTCGTGGCCTTAGGCAGCGCGGGCGGCATCATGATCGGGCACCTGCTCGGCGCCGCCGAGATCGAGAAGGCCAAGAATTATGCCTGGCGGCTTCTTCGTCTGGTCGTGATTACCGGAATTATTCTCTGTCCGGTATTTATCCTCTTAAGAGATGTCCTTCTGCTGCCGTTCCCGAATCTTTCGGTCGAAGCGAAGACATACGCAAGAGAAGCTCTGCTTATCATGTCCTTCTTTATCTGGGCCAAGAGTATCAATTTCACGAACATGAACGGCATTCTTCGTTCCGGCGGCGATACGATGGGTGCGGCCGCCATTGATGTCGGTATGTTGTGGCTGTTCGGTGTTCCGCTTGTACTTCTGGCAGCCCTTCTCTTTCATGCCCCTTTCTGGGTCGTCTTCTCGATGACCTGCGCAGAAGAGCTGGTTAAGACAGGCATCGGCATCGCGCGCGTCAGGCAATACAAGTGGGCCAAGACGCTCGTGTAATTTGCAGGCCATCTTCTGGTGAAGACGAGATAGCCTCCTGTGATTGTTAAAATCGCGGGAGGCTTTTCTTTTTTAATAGGATCCGACCTGTTCCTACCGATTAACCTGATAGGGAATCAGACCGGCAATTCAAATCGAAAACGTATCCGGCTCGTATCAGCCCGTTCCGCACGGATTCTTCCGCGATGCTGTCGAACGATAGCGTCAGCCATTGAGAGTCCAATCCCGTATCCGCCGACCGTTCCGGTTTTGCGCGTCCGCGCATCATCGGCGCGGTAGAAGCGGTCAAACAGTTTTCCGAGATCTCCTTCGGGCATGTATTCACAGGTGTTCTCTATTGAGAAATGAATATTTTTTCCGTCCTGCGTCAGCGATATCTCGATCTCTCCGCCCGCCTCGGTATACTTTACAGCATTATCCAAAAGGATATCGATCAGATGCGCGATGTTTTTACAGTCGCCCGTGCAGATAACCTCCCGTCTGACAGACGCCTTCACCTTGATATTCTTCTGCTCCAGCAGCACCTTACGGTCATCGAGTTTGTCGGAGGTCAGTTCCCCGATCTTTACTTCGCCGGAAACCGGCATATCCCTTGTTTCCTCCAAGCGGGACATCAGAATAAGATCGTTGATCAGTCCGTCCATTCTGTGAACCTGCGTTCGAATGCTTTCCGTCCATTCCGACTTTTCCCCTGTCATCTCGATAACATCGTTGTCCGAGGAAATGATCGCCAGCGGCGTTCTGAGTTCGTGTGCCGCATCGGTGATGAATCGCTTTTGTCCTTCAATATTCTGAACGAACGGCTGAACGGCTTTTCTCGAGAGCAAAGAAACAAGTATAAACAACACAAGAAGGCTGATTCCCGCAATGATGACCGAGTTTAGTAGAAAGGACTTCGCCGTGTCTATCTCGCTTCCCGCGTCGACAAAAATCAGCAGGGCAGTTCCGTCCGAATACGCGACGACACGGTACCGATACGTGTCGATATATCCGGATTCCGAGCCTCCAGCCAGAACCTTATTCGCATATTCTTCCGCCTTGTCGGATGTGACGGCAGTGATGTGAGCCGTGTCGACGGAGACCGCAAGGCCGGAAGAGTCGGTCCCGGCGGTAAAATAGCGGGTCGCAAAAGGCGCCTCGACGGAGATTTTTCTATCCTTATCCTCATTCTTGCCGGACGAATCCGGCGGCGTATGGTCAGCGTCCGGAAATGTACCGCCGTTTTCGGCCAAAACATCGATAACCCTGTCGGCCTTCTCATTCAAATTGGCAATGTTGATGCCGTTGATTGCGGTAAGCACCAGAAGAAGAACAATGAGGAGTGACAACATCGCCGTAAAAATGAATCTGCGCTGCAGCATCTTAATCATTTACCGTCCTCAAGCTTGTATCCTAGATTTCTTAACGCGACAATCCGTACCCGGGAACCCGAAGCCTGAAGCTTCTTCCTGATATTCGAGATCGACACCCAGAGGACATTTGTCTCCGATTCGTTATCAAATCCCCAGACGCGCTCGAGAAAAAGTTCGGCAGGCAGCAGCTGACCCGGGTTCATCATGAGCATTTCCATAACCTGGTATTCTTTATTCCCGAGGCGGACGGTACCGAGCGCCGTTTTCAGTTCGGAAAGCGCGGGGTCGAGTGAGATGTCCCCGAAAGACAAAATGTCAGGAGTGTAGTTTTCCCGTCGCCGAAGCATCGCTTTAATCCTCGCAAGAAGCTCTCCCGTATCGAAGGGCTTTGCAAGATAGTCGTCACCTCCCGCGTCGAGTCCTGTTATTCTGTCCTCAATTTCACCCTTCGCCGTAAGAAAAAGCGCCGGAACCGTTATTCCTTTCAGCCGCAGTTTCGTAAGGACCTCGATTCCGTTCATGCCTGGCATCATAATGTCCAGAAGGATACCGTCATAACCGTCCGTCAAAGCATAGGTCAGCGCGTCGGTTCCGTTATTCACTATGTCGACCGTATAATTGTGATGCCGCAGTATGGCGCCGAGCGCCCGCGACAGTTCGTCTTCGTCTTCGGCAAGAAGCAGCTTCATTCTCATAACCTCATCGTTCGAAGTTTGTCCGATGAAGTCATTATAGGGCGAAAAAGGAATCCGCGGCGTATTCATGCTCTCATTTCCCTCCTATTCTCTTTTCGCGCCGGCTCTTCTCAGAAAATAGCCGATGACAGTAAGTACGCAGAACATTCGCAGGAGAAAAAGGCTTGCGTCATTGGTAAGGAACATCATTCCCGGATTGTATTCGCTCAAAATCGAAACCGTTATAAAAAACAGTGCCAGTATAAGGGATCCGTGACGGACGATGGCCGTCACTGCTTTTCTCAAATTCATATCACAAACTCCTTTAGCCGACCGTAATAGCGTCGGACACTTCTCTTCCGCCGTCGCAAGGCTGATTCACAACATTTCCATTAAACACCATCACCGATGATTTTCCGCCGTCCAGATTGTAGGCCGCGGTACAGCCGAGATCCGAGAACATCTGTGAAAGCTCATTCAAAGTCATTCCTCTCGAATAACCGGTGCTTCTTCCGTCAACCACGACCAGGCAGTAATGGCCGGGTTCGTAATATCCGATTGCCGTCCGGGGATTCACCTCGGCGACATGACTCGACGTATTGAACTCGGTACGTGCGCTGCCGTCCGAAGCAAGAAGCTCGGGGCCGAAATTCCATGCCTGCCACGCTCCGTCTGCGATCGCCTCGTCCGCTGTTATTTCACCCGGGCTGTAGGTCTTCATGGTACCGTCCTTATATAGAACACACAGATCCGACGTTATGTCGGCATCCTGGTAGAGCGTGCCGTTTCGGATGACGATGTTGTTTTTCTGATCCGAATAGTAATCGCCGTTCACGGCAAGAATCGCCGAGTGGGCGGCTGCCATATCAAGGACCGTATCCGTGATGCTGCGGCCATATGTGTCTTCCGCAAAACAGGTATCCAGAAGCGTCAGATCTTTCACCTGTATATCGGCAACATACCATGTGATTGTGGAATTCCCGCTGCCGGAAGAGTGCTGTGTGACGGTAATGCTGAGATTGTCGTCCGAATAGGAGTTATCCGTAATAACGGCATCCGAAGCGGCACTCGAAGTACTGTCTGCCTCGGTGGAAACACCCGCTGTACCGGCCCCGTCTGTAAGGGCAGTCTGTTCATCACTGTCTGTGACAGCCGATATCTGAATCGGAAGACTTTCCTCCGCAGAAGAGGTCTCCGCCACAGCATATACCTCGCGAACAAACGGAATGCCGTATTCGAATGCATAGAACGACGCGAAAAGCAGCGCCGCCGCCAGAACGTCCGCCCCGAATCCGAGAGCCGAACGCCGCCAGCCTCCGTTCCTGTATCGCTTCGGCTGTCTTGCCGTCTGTTCGGAAATATCCGGCCGGGCCTCCGTTTGTACTGTCGGGACTTTTCTTAAATCACTCATCTAACCTTCTCCTTCTCTTTTCCCTGCGAATGATTCTTCTTAAAAATCAGATGCTTTTGCACAATATAGCTGAAAATGAACAGGGTAAGCTCCGTCAGTATCTTGGCGATTGCGGGCGCAAAGCCGAGTACGCTGCCATACAGGGAAAGGACCGCCGAATTGCCCGTCAGTATCAGAAGCGCGAGCAGTGCATAGGCCGCTCCCGTGAACGGCGCGGGCGATCGGCTGCGAAACACGATAAACCGGTTAAGACTGTAATTAAAGACCGCGCTTATGATACGCGCCGCGACATTCGCGGTTACGAGCCCCCACGCGGCACCGGAAAGACCTGCTATGTGCAGCAGGAAAAGAAAGAGCATATAATCTAGAAGAAAGCTCGCAAAGGACGAAAGGGCAAACAGGAGAGGTGTTGCCCTCTTCAGAATCTGACCGTATATCCGGGCCGAGTCCTTCCATGCGTTGAAATGGGAGCAGGAGTTGGATGCATCGTGATAGATCGTCTCGATTCTTAGCTCCTTCGTTTCGCGCCCGTCCATTACCCAATCCATTAGAACATTCATCTCGTACTCGTAACGATCGCCGCTGACAGCCGTCATGAAAGGGATGTTCGCAGTCCGGAAGGCACGAAGTCCCGTTTGCGTATCACGGATGCGACGGCCGCATATATACGCGAATATTTTCCGCGTAATCCAATTTCCGAATCGGGACTTAAGCGGAACCTCCGCCCCAAAGTCCCGGCAGCCGAGAATCAACTTGCCCGGATTTGCTTCCGATGCCTTCAGCACGCGAAAAATGTCGGCGGTCGCGTGCTGTCCGTCGGCGTCCGCCGTGACGACGGTTCCGGGCTCCCATCCTCTGCACTCTATATATCGCAGTGCATATTTAAGGGCATACCCCTTGCCTCTGTTCTCCTGATATCCGATTACGAGAACAGCCGGATTCAGAGCGTCAAAGAACTTTTTGAACTCCGGTCCGCTTCCGTCGTCAACGACAAGGATTTCGACATCCCCCGATCGGACAAGCTCGTCTGTTGTTCTCTTGAGTTCATCACCGGGTTCATACGCGGGAATGATTATAGTATTCATACAGCTCTCCTCCGGCACTTCGTAACCGATCGCATATCCGGTGCCTTTTCGATAGGCATACTGTATCGTATGAACCTTAAATGAAATTAAAGGAATTGACGCCGTTCGAGGCTGTCCGACGCGAATCCGCTGTTTGCCTTGATTTTGCCCGACCTTTGCTTACGTATTGCAAAGCTGTATACTCTTTTCATTACGTTTCGGAGAGGAAGACTTATGAAGAATCGAAATACACTCCTCCGTCCGGCGGCTATCATTCTCCTTTTATCCCTGGCCGTCAACGTCATCTCCTGCGGAAAAGCAGCGGATCAACCGGTTTTTACCGAAATCACCGCAGCTAGAACGACCGCTCCGACGCCGGTACCGGATCCGCCGCAGATCCTGTCGGTCACGGCAATTGCCAACCCGTCCGTTTCCGCATCCGACATGTCGGATCCTTCCTCCGAAATCAATCCGTACCTGATCGACATCTATCACCCGGATTCCGAGGAACTTAAGCTTTACAACGATGTTTTTCGCGCGGCCGAACAGCAGCTTCCCGACTTCGACATTTCCGGATATAACATGCCTTTCTCCGATAAGGTCAAAGCCTGTGACCTTCTATACGGCGAATCTGCCTATCATTTACTGAATCTAAAATACATACGCTATTCCGATGACGAGAAACACGTGAAATTTACCTACTACACAGATGACAAAACGAAAGCGTATCATCAGCAGGAAACAATGGATGCCCGCTTAAGTCAGCTTCTCTACAATGTCGCGCCAATCGACGGCACCGGGCTTCAGAAACTGTTCTCGGTCTATCAATATCTCTGCGAGACCTCCGACTATTCCTCCGATACCACGGACGGCTCAAAAATCGGTCCCGGCAGCATTCTCGTCAATCATATGGGAATCTGTTCGGGATATGCGATGCTCGTCTCGTATGTGCTGCCGCGAATCGGAGTTCAAACCGAATATATCGCCAACGAACCACATGCCTGGAATCTCGTAACGATCGGCGGGGTTGCATACCACATGGACGTCACCTTCGGTGCAGGACTAACGCCCGATTCCGCCAATACGCTCAGTACCGTACTGATGGATGACGATGAGCGGCTCGCAACCCTGGAAAATGCAGGTGTTGACCCTACAGGAATTATCATAGGGTTTCCCGGCGGTTCCGCCGCGACGCCTCCGGACTGCGCTGACACAAGTTATGAGACCTATAACCACATCTATGATAATTATGCCCTCGATATCGCGGGGAACCGGATCTTTGTAAATGATTCGGGCGGAATCAAGTCCATGGATCTGGACTGCAGCCACCTGATAACTCTGACAAAGATGACGGCAATCAGGATCGCGTATTTCGACGGCGCCGTATATTTTCTTTCGCTCGAGAACGGCCATCTCTACAAAATGATACCCGGTTCGAAGCCCGAGTTACTGGACGATTCGGGTAATTTCTCCTATCTGAAATTGGACGAAACAAATCTTCACTACGGTGAAGATTATGAAGGCGCGGACGCAAAGACCATCAACCTCGCCGTTCCTGATATGAGTGTTCTATCGGCCTCCGGTATCCGCGAAATTCCTTTCGTCACGATGCCGCGCAGCACTTCGTTTTATTTTGAAGTTAAATTCTCAAAGCCGATGAACGCCACTGCCGACTGGGCGAAACAAATCCTCGTATGCGACGACACGGGAAGACCCTTACTTGTCAGTTTGTCGTGGAACTCCGACAGAACGATCCTTACCGTACGGCCGTACAACAGCGTGGATACATACTCATTTCTCACATTCTACGCGATTGCGGGTGCCATCGCGGAAGACGGTGGGATTCTTTCGGAAACGTGTTCTATGCGTGTGGACATCTTGAGCAGTGTCGAGTCGGCCGGTTGAGAAGTTCTTTATAGAAGAGCTGCCGCGAATCAATCAATCGATAATTATCTTTTCCAAAAGCCGCTTCGAGTGGACTTAAAATCAGGCGACTGCCCTTACCGGTTCCGCGAGATTCTGTCTCAAAAATGTCTTTACGGTTGACCAGTAGAGCTTGGGATTGGCATTCACAGCCAGACCATGCTTGCCGTCCGGTATAAGAAGCTTCTCTTTCTCACAGCCCGCGGCCTCATAGAGATCCTCCATCATGGAGTACGGTATCAGCTCGTCGGCGTCTCCGTGAATAAAAAGCGTCGGGGTCCTGGACTTCCTGACCTGTCCCACGCAGGAAGCTTCCCGGATGTTCAGGCGGTCGATCAGTTTCGCCATCGTCGAAATCGGGTACAGGAACGGCTTAGCCGGAAGACCGGAATACTTCTTAAGCTGCACGGCAAAAATATCCCATACCGAAGAGAATCCACAGTCGGCGACAATGCATCGGACCGATTCCGGGAGATCTTCTCCGCTGGCCATCATGGCCGTGGAAGCGCCCATCGAGACGCCGAAGAGCACGATCTGTGCAGCGGGATTTGTATCCGTGATCGAGCGGCACCAGTCGATCAGATCCAGGCGGTCATGCCAGCCCATGGAAATTGTATTCTTTTCACTCTTTTCGTGCCCCCGAAGAGCGGGATAGAGCGTATTGTAGCCGGCATAATGGAGCTTACGGCCAAACGGACCCATGGTATCCGGAGCTCCGGTATAACCATGAATACAGATCACCCATTTGTCCGAGAATTCGGGCACAGGTATGATATATCCGTGCAGAAGTTCACCGCGACCCGAAAGGATTGCGGTCTCGGCCGGCTTCTTCCTGTGAAACCAGGCTTCGCCCTTCTCTGTAAAACGGTCCTTGCTTTTATCCTTTTTCAGGGCTTCCCTTGAAGATGCGCGTACCCGCCTCGCATACATTCTTCGCGACAATAGATTGTCATAAAGAAGCACGCCGGACAGAAAATACAGAATTACGAATAGAAAAATAGCAGAAGTGAGTGCGAGTAAAATTTCCATGGTTACATTCATACGTCGATTACCCTAAGATGCTGTCGCGAAAAGTGTGTCCGCCCCGTCATAAACACAGAGGCTTCTAAAGAATAGCATTGTCTTGTATCCTTTTTGAATCACAGATTTAACCGATCTGTGAAGAATTCGCGGTAAATTGAAGGAACCGATGGCTCGGCGGCTTGCGATTCATGCCGATTTGCCGCCGCACCGGTTCACATTCCGATGTCAATCCTGCACACGAATTCTCAGGACTTCGCCTTCTGCTTCTTCATGAACTTCTTGATATCCTCTTTGCAGTGACCGCATTTCGAACCCGCGCCGGTCGCTTCCGCGATATCCTTCCAGGACTTCGCGCCCTTCTCCATCGCTTTCACTATGTCGCCCTTGGTCACTTTTTTGCATTTGCACATTACTTTATCCGGATTCATTTCACGCCCTCCCGATCAACTTACTTTCAGCCGCCACACACCGTCCGAATCCTGATAGGCGGTTACCTTGCCCATGACACGAAGAACCTCCACAAAGCGGCGGATCGCCGGATGTTCCGCACCCGTTTTTTGCGCAAGAAGCGCGGTCGTAATACCCGGATGCGATTCAATTTCACGATAGAGGAGAAGAGACATTGAGTAGTCCCGAATCGTGTTCTCTGATTTTTTAGCCTTCTGGTACGCTTTATATAGAAGTTCGCCGATTTCGCCCTCGGCATCTGCAAAGTTCGCGAAAATTTTCGCGTGCAGATCCTGAGCCAGCGAACTGCGCCCGTCACTGATCAGAACAATCTGTGTCAGATTGCCGTCGATTTCGCGGTAATACTCCGAGAGCTCCGCCCTCTCGGTCTCGCCGAGTCTGCTCACATCAATCACACAGGCATAGAAATCGGATGCGACTAGATCCGCACAGCTCCCGGCCGCAACCAGAGAGCAATTCACGTTCTTAATGCACTCACACACTCTCCGGTTCTCGTCCTCCGATAAGCCAAAGGTGCAAACATGTTTGCTGCTGAGCATAAAGGACACCTCCCTGGGCTCCCCATAAACCGCTCGGAACATTTCTTGTAAATCCGAACCTTCCGTCGAGGGCTTACCAATATTGTACGAAGTGCCGCTTACAGCCGCAAGCTTGTCATTAGAAAACAATGTCGAAATGGCAGATCCCAGATTATACGACCCGGGGTCAGGCGTGCGACAGCACGGGAAACTGAATCATCCCCGATTCGAAGCAGACCGAAACCGGTCCCTTTACAAACAACGTCGTGTCTTCATGTGTACCCGGTCTTGCCGTCCAGCCGGTTTTCAGGAAGGGTGTAAATCCAAGAACGACTCGCTTAATCTCTTTTCCGAAAGCGGCAATTATTCCGTCGAGATCGACCGGATCCTTCGAAAAAACCGCCGAGACGTACAGATCTTCTCCTTTCGTTTCGGCAACCACGTACGCACTCTTAATACGGTACACGTTCCGGCTCATAAAGGACATAACGTAGAACATGACAATGCGCTCGGGATCGAGGAGCCACAGATCATGTCCGGCCGAAGAATTCCGAATCGCATCGACGAGAAGCTTCTGATTCTCAGCCGTATCCATAATGATTTGTTCCGCGGTCACGCTCGAGTCGTTACAAACCTCTTTATAATACTCATATTCATTTGCCGGCCGGAATCCGAATTTCGGATACATAGTAAGGACGCGGTCGTTCGCGAAAAGAAAAGCCCCATCCGTCTTGGCGTCGTAATCGGATTCGATCTCGTCCATAAGGATCCGGATAAGTCCCTGATTCCTGTAGTCATCAGACACCATAACGGTCCCGAGCTGGATCAGGTTCAGGACATTCCCGTCGAGCAGGAAGCGCATCGGACTTACCGAGATATTCGCGACAACCGTATCTCCGTCCAGAATTGAATACGGAATATAGTTCTCCTTCCAGTATCCGCCCCGATACCAGTCCTCGAAATCAAGTCCGAAGACCGATCCGGCCAGCCGGTTATAGCTCTCCCTTAAAGCGTCCTCGCCCTGATATGCCTTTTGTATGCTGTATGTCTCTTTCATAGAAACGTCTTCTCCATCCTCTTCCGCTAAATTGTGTATGATTTCCTCTTCGTTCGCTTGTTTTTGTTATATACTATAACATGTATTCGGAAACAATCTTAAGGCACAGAGGTATTCATTGTGAAAATTCGATTCATCGAACCGGGCAATCTTCCGTATCGCCCTTCCATAAAGAACTATTTCGTATATGACAAGTACATCCGGACCCCTTCCGTAGGGCTGCTCACACTTGCCACCCTTGTTAAGAAGCAGTATGACGACACATACATGTACAGCGAATCCATCTCAAAGATCGTCTGGAAAGACGTTCTTGACGCCGACATCGTATTCATCGGCATCTTTACGTTCGCTGCCAACCGCGGCTACGAGATCGCGCGCTATATCCGCGAGAACTCGAAAGCCGTCGTGGTGATGGGCGGGCTGCACGCCTCTATGAATTACCCCGAAGCGCTCGAAAACTGTGACTATGTTTTGCTGGGAGAAGGCGACGAGTCCGTATTCGACTTCATAGGTGCCTACAGCGAACAGCTTCCCTATGATTTCCCCGGGATTGCGTACAAGAAGGACGGACAGATCATCACGACCGGCCAAAGATGCCCTCCGAAGGACATAAACGTCATTCCCGACCGCGATCTTCTGTACAATTACCGGAAAATGGCCGGTCACAATACAATCTGGCCACAGGTACACGCCTCGCGCGGCTGCCCGCACAACTGCGATTACTGCGCTCTGGTCCGCCACTTCGGCCATACCGTCCGCACCAGAACGCCCGAAAACATCGTCGAAGATATCCGCCGGTCGATCGAATTCCACGACGGCACACACCGCCGCATCTCCAAAGTCCTCTGGCTGACCGACGATAACTTTTTCGCCGATCGCGCCTGGGCGGTATCGGTCCTGAATGCGATCATCGCAAGCGCGATCCGCTACCAGTTCACGATACAGGCCCGTTACGAAGTCGGATACGACGATGAGATGCTCGAGCTCCTGAAAAAAGCAGGATTCGTCGAAATCGCGATGGGTATCGAGTTCCTGGAAGACCAGGCCTTTGAAAGCTACCACAAGAAAAGCACGCGGGACGAGATCATCGGCTCCGTCGAAAACATCCAGAGGCACGGCCTTCGCGTCAGAGGCCTCTTCATTGTCGGCGCCGACAATCACACAATAGGCGTCGGCGACCGGCTCGCCGATTTCGTCATCGAACACAAGATCTGCGGCGTACTCATCCAGTCCATGTACTTTGTCCCCGGCACGCCCGTCTATGATACCCATAAGGACAAGCTCATCCATACCGACTGGTCCAAATACAACGGCAACGTCGTACACTATCCGGAAAACATCTCGCCCTATGACCTGCAGAAAGAGATCCTTCACGCGAGCGCGAAAATATACTCCGCCAAGCGCCTCATGAAGGCATTCTTCCGGATGCGCGGACTAGAGCGGACCCTTTTCGCGGGCGAATACATCTGGCAGAAAAGCGTTCGGGCAGATCTTAGAAGAGAACTTCCGAATCTGAAGGCAGCCGTTTTAGAGCAGAACAAAGAAGCACAAGCCGCGATGACCGAAGCGTAACAGTGTTACAAACCCCTGCTTTCAGGCCTTAAAGGACTTGAGGAAATCCTCGACCTCCGTCCGGTACGGGATCGAAGGAGCCGCGCCTTTTCGCGAAACCGCCAGCGCAGACGCCGCGGAAGCATCCCGTAGAACATCCTGAACCGGCTGATTCATGAGCATACCCGCGAGAAAATACCCCGTGAAAGTATCGCCGGCCGCCGTCGTATCGACAACCTTGAGATCAAAGATATCCTGTCTGAACCGTCCCTTGGCGTCGCAGTAAACGACGCCCTTTTTGCCGAGCGTCAGGACGACACCCGAATCCGGATACCGCGCCATAATCGCATCGAGGATCTCGTCGGGATCGGTCTTGCCCGTCATCTGAGCGCCTTCCACTTCATTGATCAAGAAATACGAAACCGTCGACAGATCGCATGCCTCGATCAACTCGTTATAAGGAGAAGGATTGAGGGCGACCTTGAGTCCGAGTGCGCCCGCTTTTTCGAGCATATATTTAAGAAGATTCACTTCATTCTGCATGAGAAGAATATCGCCCGCTTCAAAAGCCGACAGGACCTCGTCGATCCGCTCCCCGGTATTCATCTGATTGGCGCCGCCGAAAAGAAGAATGCTGTTCTGCCCGGAATCACTGACCTGAATAATCGCATTGCCCGTGCGCTCGTCGCACGTGCGAACGAAACTTACATCCACGCCGCTCTCGCGCATGACATCCAGAAGAAAACCGCCGTCCTCGCCGATAAACCCGGCATGATATGCAGGCGCGCCCGCTCTGGCCAGCGAAATCGATTGATTGAGACCCTTACCGCCGCTGAAAACCGATAGGCCGGTCGAAGAAATCGTCTCTCCGGGTTCAACAATATGCGGTACCTGATACACATAATCGATGTTCAGAGATCCATAATTCAGTATTTTCATATTCTTCTGTCTCCCCCACTAATGCCAATTTGCGAAAAGCTTCGCTCCGGATGCGTTTATCAAGATAATTGCCTGACGGCAATCATTGTATCAAAACAACCTCCCGAATAGACGCTGCCCGGGCCTCCCAATCGTATCTATTCTGTTAAATCTGCATCCAAGCGCGAAAAGATTCGTAAAAGGCCCTGCATTGGCTCTCCTCTCCTTGTTGTCCCTCAATTGGTACATCTCCTTTGATATTATCAGTCATAAGAAATCCGGGAGATCCAAAACGCCGAAACAACACCGGGAAAGGAGAACTTCATGAGCAGTCAACAAACCGGGCTTATTCCGAAACCTGCCTGCGTCCTGAACATCCTATTGCCGCTTCTTGCGGGACTGTCCGTATACGTCCTGCTGCGTCCGGATTCCTATGTGTCTCTGATTCTGTCCGGCCCGTTACACATAACATATCCGGATGCACCGTCAAATATGTCACCCGATATCCTTCGTCTTCTGAACAATTTCGGGCCGGATATCTGCTGGTCCTATTCGCTCGTATTCGCCGTACATGCGGCGGCAAAAGATCTTCGCCATTCCCTGCTTTTTACAATAAGCCTGTCCGTAATCGTAATCATACTGGTCGAAAGTCTCCAGAAACTCGGTGTTCTCTCCGGCGTATTCGATCCTTTGGACCTTGTACTGGAGACCACCGCCGCAACCACAGCAACCTTAATTCTTGCATTTATCTCGCGAAAACACAGGAGGAACACACATGAGAAAGAAAATCCTGACCCTCATCAGCCTTATCCTCGTCATCGCCTCTTTCACCGTAATGGCCGCCGGAAGCGGATCATCGGATAAGAAAGACATCGTTGACGCGACATCGGCCCCCGCTGCCGACAGCCAGGCTTCGGGATCACCCGCTGACGATGCGACAGACATTGCAGTACAGAACGCCGCATCCGTAACGATTGATGAGCAGGTGCTTTTCGATCAGGATGGACTCCGCATTACCGCTTCCGGAATGGCCGACGATTCGATCTGGGGATCCGGAATCAATCTTCTTATCGAAAACAGCTCGAGCAAGAACCTAAGCGTCGCCTGCAACGCCGTAATCGTAAATGATTACATGATAACCGATCTCTTTTCGGCCGATGTCGCAGCCGGTAAGAAGTCCAACGAAACTCTTTATTTAATGTCAAGCCAATTGCAGGACGCCGGAATCACCGAAATCGGAAAAGTCGAGATCTATTTTAACATCTACGATTCCGACACATACGATACCGTCCTCACTCCCGACGTCATCGAAATCCACACCAGCGCCTACGACAGAATGTCTGTCGTCAAAGCAGATTCGGGCACAGAACTCCTGAATCAGGACGGAATCCGGATCGTCGGAAAATATGTCGACGAGAACAGCATCTGGGGCGCCGGCGTTCTCCTGTACATTGAGAACACAACCGGAGAAAACGTCATCGTAAGCTGCGACAATATGAGCATCAACGGGTTCATGGTAGATCCGGTATTTATGGCCGACGTTTATGAGCAGAAAATGTCACTGAGTAATCTCACAATCTTTCAGTCCGATCTCGACGATAACGGAATCAAGAGCATCGATGATATCGAGCTGACCTTTACTGTCAGTGACGCCTCCACATACTCAACCATCCTCACAACCGATCCGATCACCTTCTCCGTAAAATAAGCGGGTCCTCCTCACGCCGGTAACCGGGAACCAACGCCCGGATCACCGAAGCCGAGCCGTAATCCGGGTACCAACTGCCCGGGTTACGGTTACGGTCATTTCGGGCGATATCCGTCTGCCCGAAAACACCCGAAAAACTCGGCAAGTGATGGTTCCTCCCCGGCCCGCAGGTCCCTTCCTACATTTTCGCGATGCATCTCGAAAAATCAGGAACAGTTCAATTGACAATGAAAATAATACCTAGTAAAATAGTCAAGCGTATCTTTGCTTAGATGACGAGTCCTTCATCTATTCAAGACATTTGGAGAGATGGTCGAGTTGGTTTAAGGCACCGGTCTTGAAAACCGGCGAAGGTGAGAGCCTTCCGTGGGTTCGAATCCCACTCTCTCCGCCATCTATGCTATAATAGGCATATTCACTCAGCAGCCACGGAGAAGTACCCAAGAGGCTGAAGGGGAGGCTTTGCTAAAGCTTTAGGCGGGATTACCCGCGCGAGGGTTCGACTCCCTCCTTCTCCGCCACATACGCCCAGACGGTTCGAGTATCAGTTAAGATACACGAGAACCGGTAAGTAACTGGTCGAAAATTAGAGATTGCATTTATGCGGTCTCTTTTTTTATGCAAAAAAATGAAAGGAAGGGAAAAAATGGAAACAATTGCAATTGTAAATCAGAAAGGAGGGGTAGGAAAAACGACGTCGACGATCAATCTCGGCGTTTCTCTTGCCCAGCAAAAGAAGACAGTTCTCCTGATCGATTTGGATCCACAAGCAAATCTCACTATGGGTCTTCTTACACCGTATCCGGATCTCCTGGATTACACGATCTCAAATGAGTTAATCAGAGTGACACAGGGAGAAGAAAACCAATTGTCGAAGTGCATAGTGCACAGTGACGAAGGCGTAGACATCCTCCCGTCAAATCTTGATCTTTCCGGAACGGCGGTAAGCCTTTGGAACGTTGTCTCAAGGGAAACTGTGCTGAAGAGGCTGATCCGAAATGTCAAAAGTAAGTACGACTACATTCTTATTGACTGTCCTCCCTCTTTAGAGATTCTAACGGTAAATGCACTCGTAGCAGCTGATTCCGTAATTGTTCCTGTTACGCCTGACTACTACGCCACTAAGGGACTGGAACTACTTACCAAGACGATTCGATCACTCAAGATGACCCTTAATCCCAAGCTCAAGATCAACGGAATTCTGTTAACGATGACTTCCGGGCAGGCAACTTTCTATAGGGAGGTTTCCGATCATGTCCAAAAAGATATCGGGAAATCAATTCCGGTATTTAGGACGGAGATTCCGCGAGCTGTTAAGGCTGCTGAAGCACCCCAGTCGCAGAAGAGCATTCATTTGCACCAGAAGAACGGGAAGGTATCTAAGGCTTACGATGCGGCCGCCCGGGAAATTGTTAACCGCGAACGAACCAAAGAACTTGAGCGATAAGTACAAGGTCTTGACGATGTGATAAGTGGAGGACGATTTAATGGACATGAATAATTTTTCTCAGGCGCAAATTATTGAGATAAAAAAAGGTCAGATACTTGGTCTCGACATCACTGTATATTCACACAAGAAATACGACGCTTGTAAGATGCGTACGATCAGAAACAATTTGTGGAATAAGAAAATCCAGATGTTTGTCTGGGATGGAATCTGCATTGAGCAGAAGCGTGAAATTGAATTTGGGTTGATTCAGGGCGTTGATGTTTCTGTGTACGCATCGCCGGAGTATACCGCGGTTGAGATGGAAACATTACGACGCCATTTGGTAAAGGAGACAAGTAATGAACGATGTGAAGCAACTCGGACGATTAACAAAAGACCCAAAGATGGTAACGACACAGAGTCAGACCGCATTATGCATACTTGAGCTTGCTGTTGAGCACCGTTTCAAGTCGGCTAATGGCACCCGCGGTGCTGATTTCTTCACTTGCAAGGCTTACGGAACGCTCGCGACCTTCGCGGCCAACAACTTGCATAAAGGAGAACGTATCTTAATTTCCGGACGATTGATGAATGAGTCATGGAAAGACAAATTCGATCAGAACCGTATATCAACAGTAATTGTGCTCAGCGAGATCTATTTTGCCGATGGAAAGAGGCCATCTGTAAAAGCAGATACAGCGGACTATCCGGAAGTCTCATGTGATGAAGATCTTCCGCTATTTGAAGGAGATAACTAAATGGGTAAATTCGACCTGTCAAATACATTCACAAATTATCTCGGTTCCGGTGATGATTCCGGTGTACAACAGATCCCGCTGGACGATCTCGTGCCGTGGGTCGGGAAAGACGGCAGGTTACAGCCTTTTCGCGTACGTCCCGAAGAGCTGCCACAGCTTGTAGAGTCGATTCAAGCGATCGGGATCCTCTCCCCTATTGTGGTTCGCCCCAAAGGTGATGAGTATGAAATCTTGTCCGGACACAGACGATCAGAAGCGGCTAAACTTGCCGGCTTAACAACAGTGCCGGTCGTGATCCGCGATGTCGCGGACGATGAGGCAATTTGCATCCTTTGTGATAGCAATCTTAATCACAGAGAAAAGTTACTTCCTTCTGAAAAGGCATTTGCATACAAATTGAAGCTTGATGCGATCAAGAGACAGGCCGGAAGACCTGTAAAAAATAATCCGCGCCAAGTTGGCGCGAATTATTCTGGACAACGATCTGACGAACAACTTTCGAATGAAAGCAACGAAAGTGCTCGACAAATCCTCCGATATATTCGCTTAACTGATCTTCTTTCAGAACTTCTCGACATGGTAGACAGCGGCAAACTGGCGTTCATTCCGGCAGTCGCAGTCTCATACCTAAAGCCTAGCGAACAGCAAACGCTGCTCGACATATTAAAGCGCGATCAAGTATCTATTTCTCTTTCACAGGCTACTCAGCTTAAAGAACTCTCTGGTTCAAACAAATTGACTGTTCAGGGCATCGAACAGATTATGACAATTCAAAAGCCGGAAGCAAAACAAATCACGCTTAAAGGTTCAAAGATTGAAAAGTACTTTCCCAAGAACACTTCAAAGGAAGACATGGAGAAGATCATTTTTCAGTTGCTTGATAAATGGCAGAAGGGAAAAGATCTTTCAGTAAATGAAAAGGAGATCGAAAGATGAAGAAAGCATATAAGAACCAAGACTACTCAAACATAGCGCACCTCCTGTCCGTTATCACAGGGGAAGACGAGACGCAGTTCCTTCGGGATCTTTCCCGCTTCGGATTGAGACATTTCTTCGCGAATATAGATAGTTTGGGATATTCCTCTGCAACCGAAGGAAAGCTGCGTAATATTGATGAATTGGCGCAAAACCTTCGTTTGGAGGATCTGTAATATGAATGACGAAGAGGCAAGAAGAAATGAATTTCTGTTTGCACAGATCACCGGTTTCCCTAAAGAAAAATGCGCGCAAGTTTTGTCAAAATACTCCCTTTCTGAGGTGCTTGAAAATCCGATGCTTTTTGAGGGTTCCTCGGCACAAGTCCGCAAAATAGAACTGGTCTATGAATTAGTGGGTGCCATTAAATTAGAAAGTCTACTCATGCAAAAGAGACAGATTCGAGGGCCGGCAGATGCTTCTGATTATTTCGAAAATAAGATGAGCTCCCTTGATCATGAAGAAGTTCATCTTTTATTGCTTAACACAAGGCACAAAATAATCCAATGCACTACCATTGCTAAAGGTGGTCTGGCAGGAGCAGCAATGTTCCCGCGAGAACTCATAAGAGAGGCTCTGAAGCATAATGCTGCTGCGGTTATGATTGCACACAATCATCCTAGCGGAGATCCTTCCCCAAGTCCTGACGATGTTTCCACGACAAAACAATTAAGTAAAGCCTTTGATTTGGTCGGCATTGAATTTGTTGACCATATTGTGGTTGGAAAAGGCCGTTCTGTTTCTTTGAAAGAGTCAGGATTGATGGAGTTGAAATGCAAGTATGAACCCGAACTGGGGAGATAAACGGAGGATTTCCGACATGAAAATCGAAATTGTGAAAGGCTCGTGGGAGCATCAGTTACTCGAAGCGATTATCGAACATCGCGAAGAAGTTGCAGACGTATGTATGTGGGAATATGACACGTTTAATCGAGCTTGTAGAAATATTTCCAAACAGATTCAACGCGGGAAGGAAGCTCCTGAGATAGAGAGGTGATATTGATGCAACGACTATTCGTTGATATGGACGGTACTCTAGCAGTTTTTCAACCTGTAACCAAACTCGAAACCCTGTACGAGCAGGGTTATTTTTTTGACTTAAAACCGAATATAAACGTCGTTAATGCGATCCGTAAAATCGCGACTGATCATTCTGCTGAAGTCTATATCCTCTCTTCTGTTTTGTCTGACAGCGAATATGCACTCGAAGAGAAAAACGCTTGGCTTGATAAATACCTTCCTGAGATTCCTCGCGATCATCGAGTTTTTCCACCGTGTGGGCAGGACAAAAAGGAGTTTATACCGGATGGCATTCGTCGTAGTGACTACTTACTTGATGACTACACAACGAACCTTATTTTATGGCAACCACCTGCAAGGGGTATTAAGTTGCTGAACGGTATCAATCACAGTTCCGGCACATGGAAATATGATCGGATACGATTTGACCAACCGGCCGCGACGATTGCGGACGGTATTTTGTCTGTAATGCAAGGGGAGCTACATATCTATGATAACAAACCGCGATGTAAGAATTCAGATGAGCGAGAAGAAAGGGAGCGTTGATTATATGAAGTCGATTGGATCGTACAAAAAGTTTCGCCTTTACGAGATTACGGACCGCGATTTGAAATCAGGATACGGGGGATATGAGAAAGGAGATATCATAGCTTTCCGCCCGGACGATGAAGATCCCGCTATGTTGGGATATGAAGAGTGGTGTGCGGGTTCGCTACGCGAGATGCATGAATTCATCGATAGTGACGAACAGAGAGAAATGGTGAAGGCTGGCAAAAAGTCTCTTAAGAAATCTTCTCAAAAAAATCCAATACCGAATGATGAGTTGCGCATCAATCAAGGGTACGTAATTCTGCAATTTCATATGTATGGTGAGAACAAAGAAATTGTTCTCGCCCACAGCGCTACAGCTCCTGATCCATACGTATCATGGTTAGCGCAACGTGACAATATGTCTGGGAAGTGGGAATACGGCAATGGCCATTACTCTCTTTCACAGGATAGAGCAATAGTTGATTTCAATCTTCGGTCACATATGTATGACACGAAACATCTTGAAGGAGAGATTCTTAATATATCTGAAGCTTTATTGAGGATCGAAGCCGAGATTTTCACGTCGGTTGATGAGTTGTATTGCGATGAAGCAGAAGACGCTCTCCAAAGAAACAAGCTGTTTAAGACTCGAGAATTCTGCTATCCAATATCCGATCACTATACGCTGATTAAACACGAACTGATTGAAATTATGAAGGACGATGACGGTAACGCTCTGGATTATGGCAGATATACACAAGAGTTGTTTTATATTCAAAACACAAATACACACAAACGAGATAAGCTGTTCGACGTCGAGGTACGGTCAGGCATGGTGCTTATGTGCGCTCATGGAGGCGCATGTAAACAGGTTGAACAGCTTACATCTGCATCTCGTTCGCCAAAGATATTGAACGCAGACGAGCTTGAAAGATAGTGCTTGAATTTAATCGAGGAGGAGTCAAGATGAGCGTTTTACAAGAGTATGAATTGATTCGGAAGGAATTGGGAGAGGTCAGATTTCATGCAATTGAGATTTTCCTTTCTGCGCGTCCGGATCTCGAATTAAGTGACGTATATTACAAGCCGAATGTTTTTGCAGAGTTTGAAGAATTTGAAAAACAGCACAATGCGCCATCAGATCATAAGGAACCGCGAAAGCCCCGCGAGAAAGAAAAAGAGGAAATGGAGCGATAAACAGTTGGCGGACTTGACGAGCTATGTTATCCAATATACTGTAAAAGTGAAGATGTGATAAGGAGCGTATGTTATGAATAGGAATACATGTACCAGAACCGCACTTATGATCGCACTCTCGGCGAGCCTCCTGCTCACCGCATCCTGCGAAAGTTACCGTGCGGCTTCTCCGGAGACGACCGTTCCCGAAACGGCAGTTGTGGAGACGACAGAAGTAACGGAAACTACGGCGTTACCGACGATGACAGCAAGTCCGACACCTGCCGAGACAACCGCGAAAAAGATCCCGGTCGAACCGATTAACACTTCGATCCGGACGGATCTTGCCGCTCCGGCACTCTATACCGTGACCGCGCTGACGGCGACGGGCAAGACGGCTGTGTGGAAGGATGATACCCGCGAGACCGCTTCTCGGTACCTGATCGCAGGCGATATCGTAACGGTTGTTGCGATCGTTGGGAATGAGTCCCGTCCGTATGCGCTCCTGGACACCGGCGAGTACGTCTTGCTTACAAGCCTCGAAGCGGTACCGGAAGCGACAGCGACGCCAGCGCCGACCGCCACACCGAAGCCGACCAAAACCCCGACAAAGACTCCGGCCGCCACGACAGCGGCTCCGGCTCCGACATCGACGGAACCACCGGCTCCCCCGCCGGCCACTTCGCCTTCTTACTACCCGAACGCGGAAAATATCAGAAACCTGATTGTGGGTTCGCTTCAAGCGAGGGGTATTTGGTTCCCGGATGGTGGAAATGTTGGAGGCGGATCAACGAGCACGCCTGTCGATTACTATTTAAGTGATCAAGAATTTGCGAATATGTACTTAAATGCAAAGTTCCCGGCTAATATTGATTACGGATGCAGTTCTATAACTGCCACTATCGAGAAGGGAGCCGATTGCGACTATGTGGTAATTTCTTATACATGCTGTACGATTCCATCTGCCTGACATATAAGCAATAATTCACCAAAAGCGGATTCCCTAACCGGAGCCGCTTTTTTGTTGCAATAAAAGGAAGTTTATAGAAAGAAAAATAGGAGGGCTTACTCATGAATCGAACCAGAACTCGACATTTCTTAATCGTTATATCCCTAATCCTGACTCTCTGCTTCCTGCCCTTTACCTGCCTTGTAGCATGGACTCCGCCAGCGAGTGTAATCGTCCAGAAGGCAGCCGACGCGGCATACTTTAGGCGTGCGGATGGGTCGGATCTTCAGGTTGGATTTTACTATCTGCAAGATACCAACGAAATTGCGTACTGCGTCGATGCGGACGCAACCGGCCCCGGTGGGAATACCTATGTTCCGAACGAGGGCGGCATTGCCGACGCCCGATACTTGAGCGCTATTCAAGCGGTCATACAGCATGGCTATCCCTACCAGACAGGCGGACTTTCAGCGGACGATGCGCGGTACGCAACACAGGCCGCGATTCACTGGCTCGAAAACTACTATTTAGGCGGCTCAAATGGCTGGAACTATACGCTGATTGACACCGTAAATCCGAACGGCCACGATGCCGCCTTTGCATGGGCGAAAGATCTATATAACATTGGTGTGAACCGGACATTGATTCACCCTGCTGCACAACTAAGCATTCCTACCGACTGGACAAACGGGCACTGTTACGTTGATGTTAACGAAACGGATACAGCCTATTGGGAAGTATCACAACTCCCGGCTGGTCTATCCCTTGTGGGGGCAAACCCTGAACGGAGATTTACAGGAGATGTGAGACTGGATATTCAGCTCAACGATCCTGTCGCGTATGCCGCTTCGAATAAGACTATTCGCGTAGTTGGATTCTTTAACACCAATTTAGAGAACATTCACATCTTTACGACATCGGGCGGTTATCAGACGATGGCAGCCGTAAGCCAATCTATGAATGCCGCGAAAGATCCAGATGAAAGATTGTTGCTTGACGCAACCGGCGGCTTTGCTTTGCACAAGATCACCCAGACACTCTCGGGTGATATCCCCGAAGCAAACGCAACGTTCCAGATCTTCAGCACGAAATATGCATCTTACGCAGATACGCCGGACGCGGAGAAAGGCACGATTACGACAGATGCGGACGGTAACGCCAGTCTCTCGGGATTACCATATGGCACGTACTACCTCGATCAGATCAGCGCACCAATTGGCGTGACACTGATCCCGCGACAGATGGTAACGGTAGGCGCTTCCTCAATCAGTAACCCGGTAACGTACCTCAACACTTTAGGCTTCGGTCACATCGACCTTACCAAGCGCATGAACCAGTCGGGCACACCGTATGAGCCGGGAGCGACGTTCCGGATCTACTTGAAGTCTGCCGGTTCTTACGATGCTTCGCCTGCGGATCAGCGTGACCAGATCACGACGGACGCCAATGGACACGCGGCATCAAAGAATCTCCCGTATGGCGAATATTGTATGATCCAGATCTCAGCGGCTCCCGGCATGAAGGTCGACACGACCATAAGAGAGTATCGGATCGGTATGGACGCGTCGGGAAATCCCCTGATCAATCAGACGATCTATGAGAGCATTGTCAACGACTTGGCAATGGGCCGCATCGAGCTCCACAAGGTAACGGACTACACCGTAGACGTACCGGAAGCAAATGCGGAGTTTCAGGTGTTCCCGATTGCTTATGCTTCGTATGCGGATGCGGCAGCTGCCGGAGCGGCGACAGCCGTCATGACGACCGACGCGAACGGATACGCGATCAGCCCGTACCTGCCATTTGACCACTATGTCATTATCCAGTCGAAAGCCCCTGCCGGGACGATCCCGGGCTTCGGTTTCTTCGTGTGGATCGGCGTCGTCGATCAGGCGGTAGAGCATGTAGATCTCGTGAATCAGACGTATTGGGGAAATATCCGTGTACAGAAGTACGTCGTTTCTCCGTCCGATCCCGCACATGTACAGACACCGGAAGCGGGCGCGACGTTCCGTGTTTTCCCGACCTCATACGACTCTTATGCGAATGCACTCGCAAGCGATCCGAAAGCTGTCGATACCTGCGATATCTTCACGACTGACGCTGACGGGCTTGGACAGACGACACACCAGCTTCCGTATGGCACTTACACGGTGGAGCAGATTGACAACGCTGCAACGACTAATACCATAAAGGTCGATCCCTGGCAGGTTACGATCGGACCCGTACAGAACGGTGTCTACTCTTACGTTCGTGAGAATCAGCTGTACGAGCAGTTCCTGCGGATCATCAAGACGGACGCGGATACGGGGGAGGCGATACCGATTGCCGGTGCCGCTTTCGAGATCCTCGACGCTTCCGGTAACGTTCTTACAGACCGGTCCGGAAACAGCGTGTTCTATACGGACGATACGGGAACGGTCGATCTCTCGGCACTGCCGCTCCTGGTCGGAACATATGGTATTCACGAGACGGCTGCTCCGACAGGTTACGCGCCTTCTCCAGAGATCCTGCACTTTACCGTCGCGAAAACGGATCACGGCACAAGCCTTGTCACGGTGGAAGTGGGCAGGGATATTCGGACCGTTTCCATCGAGAACAAGAAAATCTCGGGCGTTCTCGAGATATATAAGCTCGCCGCCGATACCCAGCTTCCGATGCCTGGAGTCGTCTTTGAAGTTTACAACAAGGACGGGAACCTCGCGGATACGATGACGACGGACGCGGAGGGAAAAGCGAAGACCAGGATACTGCCCTACGGAGAGTACACATTGGTCGAGACCAAAACGCTGGCCGGCTACATCCTTTCTGACAAGTCAACGTTCTCAATATTTCAGACCCCCAGAGACGGTGAGGCCTATTCCACTGTGGAAATGACGATTGTAAATCAGAAGATGGGTAAGGTCGAGGTGTATAAGGTGACGGCTGACGGTACTACTACGCCAATGGATGGTGTCGTTTTCGGCGTGTACAACTCGAAATCCGACAAAGAGATCGCGAGGATCACTACGGACGCCAAAGGGTACGGATACGTATACCTAATGTCCGGAGATTATTACTTGAAGGAAATCTCAACTTGGGAGGGCTACGCGATTGCTACGGATAAGATTCCTGTAAAGGGAGTCACAAATGGCATGATTTATACCTTCCGCGAATCAAACAGTTTTACTACTACGAAAGTAGCTAAGACGAGCACGTCCGGGGAATCGTTAGCGGGGATGCAGTTCTCTGTCACCGATTCTACGGGACAGCTCGTTTCCATGTACTACGATACAACACACTCGTCCTATGTAGCTCTTGTATCAGATAAGATTAAGGCTCCTGATGGCTCTACAATCGTTACACTGGGTGTTACTGGTCCAGATGGATCAGCTCAAGTTTACGGGCTTCTAGCCGGCCAGAGCTATGTCTTCAGCGAGACTGCGGCACCTTCAGGATACCTGAACGATTCGAAACCGGTCACACTAACGATCGGCCCGGATGTGCTTGGTGTCGCGCGTTTCGTTGATTCCCAAATTACGATAACAACAAAAACAGGAGAGACTTCCTCGTCACTCCTAGTAGAGCTGGGAATAGGCTTGGCTGGGTTGGTGGTTGTGGCCACGGTTGTGCTTATTTTCAAGAAAAAGCGCGCTTAATCCGGTGCCTGTACAGGCAACAAAAAGACCGGTATTAGCCGGCCTTTTTGTTTGTCCGGGGGACACCCCAAACTGTAATTCCTATGCCATTATAACACTAGTCTAATATTATTGATCATACGCTTTCGTATAATTAGCCCGAAAGAAAGTTGAGGAAAATGATATGTTGCTAAAAGAAGAGGATCACGCAAAGCGGATCGAGGAGATCATCGAGATAAACAAGGGATATCGGTTTAATGCGGCGGCAACGGAACTGGAAGCTAGGAAGATGTTCTGCGGCCGAGACTATTCGATTAACGAGGCGTTTAGAAGTTACACAAGTGAAGAATTGAGGGAGGCCGTGGCAAAGTTTGACGTGTGGAAAAGCAAGCTTAGAAAAGAGGACCATGCTAAAGAACAGCAGAATGAAGATGAATTGGAGAGATAAGTTATGAACAACATAAATGGATTAACGCTTAGGCAAATGGTCCCTGTAGACGAAAGAATCGTATAAGGAGGTCTTTGAAATAATGAATAAGCGTAAGATTTGGGATGACTTATTTGGTGAATATATATGGATAGTATTATATATTCCATTTATGATATCATTATTCTATCTTTATTATCTTTGGCAAAAAAATGGAGGGAAATGGCAAATGAGTGGAGAGCTTGTTCTTGGAATAGTGACGTTAATTGGTACGCTGGGAGCGATCATTATTTCGACAATACGTGGAAACAAAAAAACGGAGGACGTAAAACAGGAAACACATGAAATCTCCAATGAAATTGATAAAACTGTTACTCCTACAGTTTTAGAGACACGCAAAATTGCAGAAAAGAACGGGAACGGAATTGACACACTTGTTAAGGAAGTTGAGTTCCAGCAAAGAATGAAAAACGCTGTTGGGAACGATGCGAGTACGCTTGTGCAAAACAATCTCAGAAGCACGGAAAAATTAGGAGAAATGTTGGCAGCCAGTACCTTTTTGATTGCAGACCTTAAAATCGATTTGCAGAAACAGAAGAACTTAACGGCCGAAGCGTATACAGAGATATCGAAATTGAAAGATGATCTAAAGCAGGCAAAGGAACAAATACTGCAAATGACTTCGAATCTGGATTTGTCTGTTTTCATGGGAAAAGAATCTGAGCAAGAACTTATAGATGCAAACAAAGAAATCAATGAACTTAAAACAGAACTGAAAAATACCCGCGAAGAATTGAATCATTATCATCCGAATTATTCTAATAGAGATAAAGGAAAATCTCGATAATAGGCGTATAAGACAATCAGCGAGAGAAGTTCTTCGGAACTTCTTTTTTTGTGATTCAAATCCTTGATGAAGGAGGAAAAAAGCATGCGCAGACTATTGGCGCTTTTGACAGCCCTGTTACTGCTTTTTCTATTTTCGTGCCCTGTTTGCGCAGACGCGAATTATGCTTTCTCGCTGTCCTCAGACGTTGAATACATGGTTTTCTCGTTATCCTATACGGGTTCTATTTCTTCTCTTTCGATAACTTCCCCGGACGGCGTTACCTATGATCAATCATGTGGTGCCGCGTATCAAGCCTCAGAAGGATGTATAAAAATAGGCGTACGATATGCCAAGTCCGGAAAGTGGAATATCTATATTGTCGGCAGTCCGAACGACGGTTTCCAGATAGTGATATCAAATGATCAATCGTTTGGAAACTTCGCCGGTGATGCACCTTCAGGCACGGACCCAGTGCCCACACCAACACCAACGCCGGTTCCGACAAAGTCACCTACCCCCACGCCAGTACCAACGGCAGCACCAACGCCTACACCGACAACGGCTCCTACTCCATCTCCTGTTCCCTCTCCTACACCTAAGGCCGCCGTAACGCCGACTCCTCTCCCTGCCGCTCCAACACGTGTTCCGGCGTCTTCTTCGGAATCTTCTGCTGTAGCGTCTATTACGCCTGTACCGCTATCTGAGGACGTTGTAGCAGCATTTGTGATTACGCCGTCTATTTCTTTGGCGCCGACTCCGATGGTCACGCCGAAGCCAACCAAAGCTCCGACGATTACCGTAACCGGTAGCGCTTCAGAACCTTCTGGTGGTATCAACAACGATCGAACATCTTACGATTTATCAGAAGTATTTACGACACCGACAATCCTTCTTTTCTGTCTCTTGAGTCTATTGATCATCATCTCAATTTTTCTTTTCATAAGACGGAAATATATTCTCCTTTGGTTTAGGCACATATTTGCGGTTCGCAAGATTGCTCGTGAAACGAAACGAAAATACCGAGAAGAACTTACTAAGAAATCCATTGAAAAGAGGCAAGAACAGTTGAAAGCGCGTGAGGAGTTAATCAAGGCGCAGATGGAACGTGTCGAGCAGGACAAGATCAAGAGGAAGCAGCAACAGGAAGCGGACATCGCACTGCATCAGGCTGTACTGATATCCCGAGAAAAAGAAAGAGAACAAAAGGAACAAGAACGACTGGAGCGCAAAGCGGAGCAGGCAAACAAACAAGCGGCGGCAAAACTATCCGTGAAAGCAAAGCAAATTGAGGAGAAATCCGCAAAACAGATTGCTCGCGATGCCAAGAAATTAGGTGCCTTAAAAAGGACTCCGGTTGCAAAACCTTCTCAGATCCGGATGAAGAAATTGCCATTCTCTATTCCCTTTCTAATACGCAAGAAACAGCCCAGGGAGAGTCGATTCTTTTTGTTTCAGCCGCCAAACGATCATTGCAGTTTCGACGATTATCTATGTAATTACTCCGAGCCTTTACATTGGTCTTGGAACGAGGATCTCGTTTTGCACAAGATCAAAAACGATACCAATCTAAGGCTTTCCGTTGGCGATGTAATTGTTCTATCTCGAAACGATGATAACTCAGCTTATTGTGTAGTGCCGACTGGGGGACTTATACCCTGTCCCGAATTTGGTACACACCGAATCGCACAATTATTTGACAAGGAGGATCCGTCGCATGGCTTCAACCGTTGAGCTCATACAAGAGCTTTTATCATCCACCGCGCATAGCATTATTCAGTCCCCGGACGCATGGCTTTCTTTTCTTTCAACAGCTGCTTGGCATTATAAATACTCGTTTTCAGAACAACGAATAATCCATTCATACAAACCCGACGCAACAGCTTGTGCCACGTATGATGAATGGAATAACGTTCTACACAGGCAGATCAGACATGGAACAGCAGGAATCCCGCTCCTGTCCGAAGCAAAAGACGATGATGGAAGTGTTTATATTCGGTGCGTATACGATGTGAGTGACACCTTTAGTTTATCCGACGAGCCTTTTTCCATTTGGAAGCACAACAACGCATACGAGTCCAGGCTTATCAGTTTGTTCAACGAACATAGTGATACTGAAAAGGCAAATAGTTTCCTTTCAGCCATTTTTCTTCAAGCACAACATGCAACAAACAGTTATTATCGAGAATATTATGACAAGCAAAATACAAACTTAGTGAACACTTCTTCTGACTTCGATCCCCGGATGATAAAATGTATGACTCTCTCCGCATTTTATATGGTCTGTATCCGGTGCGAGTTGGAAAAAATCCCCCCGATTTCTCCAGATGATTTGTCCGGTCTAGAAGACCTTCGGAGTATCAGCTCCATCGATATATTCGGTCGCGGTGTTGGCAATGTTGCAAGATCTGTTATCAAAGAAATCTTCGATGCAGAAAAAGTTATTAAGGCACAAGAAATTGAAGATAGTATAGGAGGATTTGAAGATGGAAAGAATAACGATGCCGGAAACGGGAGTGGAATACTTCTTGGAAGACGGGACATACACCCCGGTAGTGAAGAAGAGCCTGTTCGAGGAGAGGGGCGGAACATATCACTTGGAGGGACAGTTCCTTATGCCGAACGTGAAGTATCCGGAGCCGGAGCCGGTAAAGATCGGCACGTATGGAAGAATGCGGCTCCAATTTCTGAAGGAGAATCATCCGGACGAGCTGTCAGAGATGATGTACGCAGGGACGCTGGGAGAGCACTTGAAGATGATCGACGATCAAGCGAACGAACGGTGGGAAAGGATGCACGAGAAGCTGGCAGCGTTTCGAAGATCGGAAGAGGGACGGAAGCAACAAGAGGAAGATTGGCTGGGCTTCGTGGGAACACAGACCAATATACAGGAAACCGAGCGACAGATGATTCTAAGAGAACTGGTATACAGATAGACCTTTTCTCAAATGGAGACACAAAGCCAGAAGCAGAGATTTCTAAAGTCTCTGCTTTTTTCTTGCCTCAAAATGACATCGATCACGTTATTCGGTTGGGTTCAGGTGTCGAGGATGGTAAATATCGCATCTATTTTTTCTATCAGGATCTTCCTAAACTCAAGGACTCAGTAGCGTTCCTGAAGGCAGAATATGGCCAAGGTGGCAGTTCCATCTCTTTACCGAGTGGACATAGCGGATTTACCGATCATGATTCCAAAGGTATCCTCATTCGCATATATGATCAGGAAAAAGATGACGCGAAGGTTCTTGTTACGTGGAACAAGATTGACGCAAGAATACGCATGTTGATTCAAACAGATCGATATCTTTCTCCCTATGAGAAATCTCAAATCATTCTCAAAAAACAGGAATACATCTCTCCAATTCTTCCGAGGCGATCCGGGCGAGGAAGAATCATACAAGAAGAGGAGAAATCAACACCGATCATAGATCCTATTGAGATCCTTGTAGGAGATACCGTTTTTGTCGGAACAGATGCATTTCTCGTTCTTTTTTACGGCGAAGACGAAGTAGTTTTGCAGGACAGCAAATACCCTTTGCTCACAGAAGATATGTCGCGCACCGACTTTGATCAGAAAGCTGGAGAGAACCCCCTGAACAGCCAGCTTCGGCAGAAACGATCCATCGTTAGAGAAGACGCACCGACAAAAAGAGAATCGGAAAATAAGCTCACCGGTAAAGCTGAATACTGTGCGGGCGATCAGGTCATAGTAAGTATGTCTTCCGGCGGTGAACAGCTCGCGCAAGTCGAAAAGATCGACGAAACGTCTGTTCTTTTTACTGTCGGTATGGAAGAAAACGGAACGCATGCCATAGAAAGAACGAAATTTGAAGAGATTCTTCAGGCGGATGATCGGAATGACCACCTTTTCTCAGATGAGAAATTTACACCTTCTTGGGAAAAGAAAGTACCGCATCCCGAGGCTCCATCGGTTATTATCCCGAAGTCTCCGCAAGTCCGGAATACATATCACATCACGGACAACGACCTTGGCGTTGGAAGTCCAAAGTTAAAATACATCGCGAATGTTTCGGCCATCCGCTTATTGCAGAAGATCGAAACGGAAGAGCGGCTTGCGACGGTCAGCGAGCAAGAAATCCTTTCGAAGTATGTCGGCTGGGGTGGTCTTCCTATGGCTTTTGATGAAATTCAGTGGCCAAACGAATATCTCGAACTGAAATCTCTGTTATCCGAGAACGAATTCGTATCTGCCCGTGAGTCTACCCTGAATGCACACTATACTTCCCCCATCATTACTCGTGCTATCTATGAGGCTATTGAGCGTATGGGGTTTCGCACAGGTAATATTTTAGAGCCGGCTTGTGGCATTGGAAATTTCTTTGGCTGTGCCCCTTCGTCCATGTCAAGATCAAGGTTCTTTGGAGTGGAACTGGATGCTATATCTGGGCGGATCGCAAAGCAGCTGTATCAGGATGCGAACATTACGGTTGAGGGTTTCGAGGTGTCGGCGGTTCCGGACTCCTTCTTCGATCTCGCGATCGGAAACGTACCTTTTGGTCAATACAAAATCGCTGACAAACGATATGACAAGCACAATTTTCTTGTTCATGATTACTTCTTTGCAAAATCTCTGGATAAGGTTCGCCCCGGTGGTGTTATTGCATTCATCACCAGTAAAGGCACGATGGATAAGCAGAATCCTTCTGTCCGTAAGTACATTGCGCGTCGTGCTGATTTGCTGGGTGCTATACGGCTTCCGAACGATGCATTCAAGGCCGCGGGTACGGAGGTGACGTCGGACATTCTTTTCTTGCAGAAACGAGAGCGGGTGGTGGATATCGATCAAGACTGGATACACCTCTCAACGACAGATGAAGGGGTCACGGTCAACCAATACTTTGTTGATCATCCTGAAATGGTTCTCGGACAACTGGTGCAAGTAACAAACCAATTTGGCAGACCAGACACCGCTTGTATACCACTGGAAAACAGTTCCTTGTCTGAACTGCTCACCGAAGCTATTACAGGAATCCAAGCCGAAATGAAAGATAGTGATCTTGAGGTAGCAACGGAAGATCAAGAGGTATCCATTCCTGCGGATCCCAATGTGCGGAATTTTTCTTTTTGCGTGGTCGATGGCGATATCTACTACCGTGAGAACAGTTCGATGAAGAAAGAGACAGTATCCTTAATGGCCGAGAAGCGCATCAAGGGTATGATTCCGATTCGTGACTGTATGCGAGATTTGATCGAGTATCAGATGAATGATTACAGCGACGATGTTATCACGGCTTGTAGGTTGCGACTCAATTCAATCTACGACGACTTCACAAGGGCATACGGATTGATCAATAGCCGCGCCAATGAACAAGCATTCGTAAGAGATTCGTCATACCCTCTCGTTTGCTCTCTTGAAGTTACCAATGAGGACGGATCGCTCAAGAGAAAAGCTGACATGTTTACAAAGCGAACGATCAAGAAGCACACGGTCGTAACGCACGTAAGTACGGGTGTTGAAGCACTGGCCGTATCTCTTTCCGAAAAAGCTAAAGTCGACATACCCTATATGTGTGAGCTTACAGGACTGTCTCCGGATGCGATAGAAACCGAGTTGATCGGTGTCATTTTTCGTGATCCGATGAGAGCTGCCGGCCCGGAATTGCGGTTCGAAACCGCAGATTCCTACCTGTCCGGCAATGTCAGGGAGAAACTCTTGATTGCAGAGCGGTTTGCCAAAACGGATCCAATTTATCTACCGAACGTAAAAGCTTTACAAAGTGTTCAGCCGCAACCATTAACCGCTAATGAAATCAGTGTCCGACTAGGTGCAACATGGATTCCTGAAGACGATATCAAGCAGTTTATCTTTGATTTGATTGAGCCGCCTTTCTGGGTCTCCAATTACATGGAAGTTCACTACTCCCCACATACAGCAGACTGGAACATCTCAAACAAGAGTCGCGATCACGGAAATGTCAAGGCAACTAAGGTCTACGGAACGGATCGGGCGAATGCGTATAAGATCATTGAGGATACGCTTAACCTTCGGGATGTTCGTATTTTTGATACGGATATAGATTCGAACGGAAAGAAGACCTCCGTGCTTAACCGGAAAGAAACAACCATTGCTCAACAGAAACAAGACCTGATCAAGACGGAATTTACCAACTGGATATGGAAAGACCCCAGAAGAAGAGAGCGACTTGTTAAGCGATACAATGAACTCTTCAATTCAACGCGGCCACAGACATTTGACGGACGACATATTTCTTTTGGGGGCATTAATCCAGAAATCCAGCTGCGTACGCATCAAGTGAATGCCGTTGCTCGGGTCTTGTATGGTGGGAATTCTCTCCTCGCGCATGTTGTTGGAGCAGGAAAAACTTTTGAAATGGTTTCTGCCGCGATGGAAACAAAGAGACTTGGGATTACGCAGAAAAACTTGTTTGTAGTGCCAAACCACCTGATCGAGCAGTGGGGGTCGGACTTCCTTCAACTCTACCCGGCGGCCAACCTTCTGGTCTCGACAAAAAGGGATTTCGAACCAGCAAACCGGAAGCGTTTTTGTAGTCGTATCGCAACCGGCGATTATGACGCTGTTATCATCGGACACTCGCAATTCGAAAAAATTCCCATGAGCATCGAACGGCAACGCGAAATGTTACAGCGTCAAATAGACGATATTGTAGCAGGTATTTCCGATGTTAAGCGAAACCGTGGAGACAATTATACGATTAAGCAACTAGAGAGGGCCAAGAAGACAATCAAAGTAAAAATAGACAAATTGAATGACACCTCCCGCAAAGATGATGTGGTCATGTTTGAAGAACTCGGCATCGATCGTTTGTTCGTCGATGAAGCACACAACTACAAAAACCTCTTCTTGTACACAAAGATGCGAAACGTTGGCGGCATAGCTCAGACAGAAGCACAGAAATCGTCTGATCTTTTTCTTAAGTGTCAGTACCTGGATGAAATCACCGGTGGGCGCGGAGTGGTGTTTGCCACTGGTACGCCGATCTCAAACAGCATGGTGGAGCTTTACACCATGCAAAGATATCTTCAGTACAGCACTCTGTGCCGTCAAAACCTACAACACTTCGACTGTTGGGCTTCTACTTTTGGCGAAACAGTAACAGCGATTGAGCTTGCTCCAGAGGGCACAGGATACCGCGCCAAAACACGATTCGCCAAGTTTTTTAATTTGCCGGAACTCATGAACACATTTAAGGAGGTTGCGGACATTCAAACATCTGACATGCTTGAGCTGGATGTTCCCAAAGCAACGTATCACAACGTAGTTATCAAGCCTTCCGTGTTCCAGAAAGAGATGGTTCGCGAATTGTCCATTCGCGCGGATCGGGTTCGGGCAAAGATGGTGTTGCCGACAGAGGATAACATGCTGAAGATCACGAACGATGGCAGAAAACTTGCGCTCGATCAACGATTGATGAATCCGGATTTGCCAGACGATACGGACAGCAAGACAAGTGTATGCGCGAATAATGTCTATTCGATTTGGGAGAAAGGAAAGGAGAAACATCTCACACAGCTTGTTTTCTGTGACCTGTCCACGCCGCATTACGATGGCTCCTTCAATGTCTACAACGACATCAAGGACAAGCTGGTCGCAAAGGGCATGCCAGAAGAAGAGATCAAGTTCATACATGATGCGAAAACGGATGCACAAAAAGACGAACTGTTTGATAAAGTACGATCCGGACGTGTTCGTGTTTTGCTGGGATCAACGTCAAAAATGGGAGCCGGTACGAACGTTCAAAACTATCTTGCTGCCAGCCATGATCTGGACTGCCCATGGCGGCCGGCAGACCTTGAACAGCGCGCAGGACGTATCATACGGCAAGGAAACCAGAACAAGGAAGTTGATATCTTTCGGTATGTAACGGAGGGCACGTTTGACGCGTACCTCTTCCAATTGGTTGAGAATAAGCAACGTTTTATCAGCCAAGTCATGACAAGCAAATCTCCGGTTCGATCAGCTGAAGACATTGACGAGGCTTCTCTTTCCTACGCTGAAATCAAGGCTCTAGCAACCGGCAATCCGTACATCAAAGAAAAAATGGATCTTGATATTGAAGTGGCCAGACTCAAACTTCTGAAAGCGAGTCACCTAAGTCAGAAATACGCGCTTGAAGATAGTTTACTGAAGCGGTTCCCTGAAACGATCAAGCAGCTAGAAAAGTCGATCGAAGGTTATGAAAAAGACATGGAGCTGATCACAAAAATGACCGTAAAGACGGGTGACGGGATATCTCCCATGACAATTCTGAATCAGGAATATACCAAAAAGGAGGAAGCGGGACAGGCACTATTGAAAGCCTGCAAGAACATGAAGAGTCCGGATCCGATTCAGATCGGTCACTACCGCGGCCTTCAGATCACGTTGTCGTTTGATTCATTTTCAAAAGAGTACATGCTTCAATTAAGCGGTGCACAGAGATACCCTGTAGTTTTGGGCGGTGACATATATGGAAATTTGATCCGTATCGATAATGCCATTGATAACATACCAAGACGCAAGGATGATGCTCATGCGCAGTTAAATAATACGAAGACGCAACAGGAGAACGCCAAAACGGAAATAGAAAAACCGTTTTCACAGGAAAGCGACTTATCCGAAAAGCAGTCTCGTTTGGTAGAACTGAACAGTCTGCTCAACATGGATGAAACACACGCGGAACATTTGGATATGGAGACAGACGAACATGAGAATACGGATGAACCTGCGAAGCGGATCAAGTCGGAACCGGAAGAAGAGATTGAACGGTAAATACACAAATCACAAATCTGAAAGAATGAGGACTTCGAATTAAATCGGAGTCCTTTTTCTTTTCCAGAGAAAAAGGAGGTTATATGTTGTCAATTGAAGAAGAGAAGAAACAGTGGGCAGATCAGCAACTAGATTTATCAATTCCTGAGTCCGGCGATTTTGATTCCGGACAATTGGAAAAAATGAGATGGGGACTTGCGAAAGGTGTCGATATCAGCATATACGCATATCCCGAACTCAAAGAGAAAGAAATGGAAATGGTTCGGACGCTTCTCGTCTCAATGAAGGAGGAAGGTCTTACTTCGGATCGGAATCTGCTTGCGATCAGCCGGTACGTATGTTTATGTGTGGCCAAGGGCGGTGGTATTACAACTATTGCAACAACAGAAATCAAGAGAGGTATGAAGAGCGGTGTTGATGTATCTGTATATGCAGATCCGGCTTACACCTATCGACAGATGCGGCACATCCGTTCGGCTTTAGAGGAGAATCTTCCTGTTGATAGGCTTCTGGATCCGGAACTTAAAGAATCCGAACTTACTGAAATTCATAACGAGCTCGAAAAAGAAAAGGACATGGCCCGGAGACAACAGAGCATCGATGAGTATGAGCAGCTTCAGCTCACAGAAGACGAGGATAACGCGGAAGAAGTAGAAGGTCCTGAAGAGGAGATTGAACTTCCGACCCCTCCCTTAAAAGAAGAAGAATCACTTCCATCAAAGAGATTTGAAGCAGTACCAGTGCCGATCTCCGTTCCGGTTAAAGAATCCATTGTTGTTTCGCCGGCATTCGATGTAGCTCAATTTCAACAGATCTATCTTGGACAGAGACGGCAGATTAATATCTCCATTTATGCGAAGCCGGAATTCTCAGCTCCGCAGATGCACGAGATTCGTCTAGGTCTTGAAGCGGGTCTCTCTTCGATCCCCTACTCACAATCCGGCCTCTCTCCTGAAGATATGAGGGAGATTCGGCTAGCCATGCTAAACGATAGTTTCCGGCCAAGTACGCGGAACCTGATTAAAGAGTTGCGGTCCTTCCATATGGAACAGTTAGTTAAAAGTCGCCCATGGATAACCCTCGCACTCTTTAGAGATATTTCTTTTTCCAAGGCACAAGCAGCAGAAATACTTTCAGCCAGACTTGCCGGAATCGGTACAGAAATCGATTTACTGATGAACCCTTCCTTCTCGGCTTCGCAGATGCGGGAAATACGGTTGGGTCTTGTTCAAGGTGTGGTCGCAAGCTCGTATGCACTCCCGACATATTCCGTTGATCAGATGCGCGAGATACGAGAGCGGCTATCGCTCGAAATACGTTTATCGTCTCGGCTGAAAACAAAAATCAATCGCTTTCAACGCAATAAGCTATTCAAATTGAATCGGAAAGATTTGCTTCGAGGGAAGGAGTAACCTATGAAAATCACAGAAGAACAGAAAGAGTATGCCGTCCGGGTGGATGCCAGGGCTTTCCTTGAAAGTAAATACGGTTTTGAATTCAAGCGCGCCGGTGTTTACTATCAGCTTGTTAGTGACAAGTCTGTGACCTTTTTTCCCCCAGAAAGAAATAAAACCGGTATATGGCGGTACAAAGACTTTTCAGCCGACCACCCGAGTCAAGGCGATCTCATTGCTTTCCTTATGGATTACTGTCACGTCTCCTTTCCGGATGCTGTCTTTCAACTTTCGACTTTCGCAGGGTATCGTGACGTGAAGGATATTACTAAGACACCTCTCGGTGTACCCCCGCGAAAGGTGAAGATTGAGAGTAGCGAGAAAGAGGCCCGACAGCTCGTATTACCCAAGAGAGCCGGCAAGCCGTCTCGTGCTATCGCGTACCTCATAGGTCGCGGCATTGATAAGGATATTCTCTATTCATGCATCAAGGACGGCAGTATTTTTGAGGACGCAGAACACCACAATGTTGTCTTTGTCGGTTTCGATCGTATCGGTATACCCCGGTATGCGATGCTCAGAGGCACTTATAATTTCAAGGATGCGACCCCTTTTAAGGGCGATGCGGAAGGGAGCGACAAGCTATATAGCTTCTGCCTGAAATCTAATATAAAGGATTGTACTGAGCTCATCGTTCTCGAAGCTGCCATCGATGCTCTCTCCTATGCTACCCTTGAAAAGATGAAAAAACGGAATTATAAGAGACATCATATTCTATCCTTAGGTTGTGGTGCCGATCCAGCTTTGATGCAATTCTTGAATGATCATCCAGGGATTAAGAATATCGTCTTGAGTCTCGATAATGACAAGGGTGGTCGAACCGCAACGGCAAGGATTTCAGAGAAACTAAAGATGGCGGGATATACCACAATCAATCAACCGGCACCAAGCGGATTTAAGGATATGAACGAGTACCTTGTAGCGGTAAAAAAAACTCTGAAGAAGGAAGAAGTTGAGCGAGAGTGATATGGCGACATTCTTTGTACCAGAGCGCAATCTGGTCTGTACCAGTATATAAAATCCTGTACCAGCGTACGATCTGGTCTGCACCAGTGCAAAATGTCCTGTAGCAGAGCGCAATCTGGTCTGTACCAGTACAAAAAATCCTGTACCAGAGCGCAATCTAGTCTGTACCAGTACAAAAAATCCTGTACCAGAGCGCAATCTAGTCTGTACCAGTACAAAAAATCCTGTACCAGAGCGCAATCTGGTCTGTACCAGTACAAAAAATCCTGTACCAGAGCGCAATCTGGTCTGTACCAGCCCGGATTTCGTTTGTTTTTTCGCGTGATTTGTCAGTTTCGACGGGGTCGAAAACTGACGTCGCAAGCATGCCATGCGGCCAGCCTTTTCATGTTTTAACAAAACAGAAATGGTTGGCCTTTGGCGCCGGCTTGTTAGGGGTAAACCCCTAAGACCCTTTTTTCTTTCATTCCCTTTACGGATGATATACAATGGGAGAAATTGAAAGTAGTACTTAAGACGAGACATGTTGCTTTAAAGTATTATGAGGGATTTCTAATGAAGACAAAATTGCTTCTTATCAGCATTATTGTATTCTCGTTTCTTCTTGCAATCTCCGGTTGTTCTGGAACTACTGCTCTTTCGAATTCCATAACTCCTACTCCGACACCTGAAATTGCTGTTACTTCGAAAGTGCCGCCGACGCCAATCCCTACTCCTACTCCTACTGCAACACCGACTCCTTCGCCCACACCAACACCGAAAGTATTAACCGTTGAACAATTACTCGCAGAAGCTCCAGAAATCTCTGGATTAACCAAAGAAATTCAAGATGGGAAAGTGGTTTACAAAGCGGTTGAGGGGAATGAGTATGGAATCGAAACCGGAGAATTTGCAGGTGAATATAATGAAAATATTGTCATGGAAGGAGAAAATTTTGGAAATATATCGTTAATTCCAGTTATAGCTGAACATGTATTAAATGATCAATTAACAGAAATCCCTGATGGTGAAAAAAAATTAAAAGTTTTGTTACCAATAGATTCAACTCAAGCTGGAGAAAATAAAATTAATATAAGTTTTGAAAACAATTTTGATAATAATAGAAATAAAACAACTATTATAAATTGCGATTCAAAACTTGATGTTTTGAATAACATACCAAAGTCAAACTCTTTTTATATTATTTGGTTTTCAAAGGATGGAATTGATTTTATGTGTCCTTTGTCTGTCGATGGAACCTTTGGAGATCCTGGCATTGCTACAAATGAAACAATAATGAATTTTTTACAGACATGTGTAACCATGACTGATTTTGATAAATCTAAAGAAGGAACGACAGTTGAAATACCATTTGGGTCTGTTCTTGGAAATTCTGATGGTAAAGAAATTATTTTAGCTTGTGCGGATTCCAATGGTAGTTATAATATAGATTCGTCAACTTTTGTAAAAATAGACAATGCTTTTGTGTCGATGACGACTGAAAAGTAAATTAACGATTTTTGATAATTGTCAGATTTTATCGTCATTGAGAAACCACTTTATATTTAGTGTATACATGTACTGCTAAGTTAATGCGATAAATAATTTTTGAAAATAACATCTGCCCGTCTATGACCTTCTGAACAACGATCTCTCTATTTATAATAGGGAGATTTTTTATTTAAGAAGTCTGCTTAAAGAAAGAGAGGTAACACTTTGAGAAAAAGAGAAAGAAAATTGACCGTGCGCTTGTCTGAAAGCGAGTGGATCTTCATTGACTCTGAGGTCGCAAAGTCAAGTCTGAAAAAAGAAGCCTTTGTCCGGGCGCGTATTCTTCGCAAACCTATCCCGTTACAAAAGCATCCGGACATCAGCCTGTTAATCGCTGAACTGAATCGGATCGGAAACAACGTCAATCAGTTGGCCAAGAACTCGAACATGGGCAAGCCAGTTCCCAAACAGGAATTACGACTCGCAAAAGAAGCGTTTGAAAAAATGGAGTGTTCTGTGTTGGAGGTGATGAAAGGTGGCACAGACAAAGATCTGGGCAAAGAAGTCTGACATTGGTGAATCCGTTCGGTATGTACTGAACCCCGATAAGATAAATGTAAAAACCCAGAAACTATATTCTGATGAGATCACGTATATAACGGATAAGCATATTGCGGACGGAGAAATTGAATCGGTTTTCTTAACAGCAGCATGGAACTGTACGGAAACCAATGCGGCCGAGAAAATGATGCTGACAAAAGAACTTTGGAATCATGGAGACGATTTCCAGAATGATCGTATTCTGGTCTACCATATGGATCAATCGTTTAAGCCGGGAGAGATTACACCGGATCTTGCTTATCAGATCGGCTGTGCATTTGTCGAGAAGGTATTCGCTGGACGATATGAAGTCGTCATGGGGACACACATTGATAAGGCTCATATTCATAATCACTTCCTGATCAACGCAGTGTCTTTCATCGATGGGAAAAGGTTGCGGAACGAATCCACGGGGATCCGTTCTTTTTATTTTGCACAGATCCGGAAAATATCCGACGAGCTTTGCAGAGAACACAGTCTATCTGTAATCGGCGAGACAACACCCAGAAAATACTACCGAGACAAGACTGGCCAGTACACAACATGGAACGAGTTTGATCGAAAAAAGGAGGCTACAAAGAGAGATCTTATCCGAGAGGACTTTGATAGTCTATTACCTCTTTCGATATCCTTTCCGGATTTCCTATCTCAACTCAAGGAGATGGGCTACTCCATAAAAGTCGGAAGCGTGAAACACATGGCCGTGAAGAAGAATCGTACAGATCGATATGTACGTGTCCGAAGCCTTGGCTTTGGTTACGACGAAGAAACGCTTCGAGATCGTATTGAACATCCAGAACTTTACGAAAGACTTCCATCTCATATTGACGATCAATCCTTCTGGACGAACCGCATACCGGCTACGAGTTATCGACACACAAAAACCGGACACATGTCGTTTCACGATATGCGTAAGAGCGGACTGGTTCGCACGTACTATCAGTACCTATATCTTCTTGGACGAAGACCTACGGATATGCGATCTTTCCGAAAATACGATCAATTACGTCAGTACAGAAAAATCTCAAGCCACTTCAAGTATTTGCTCAGTAATAACATTCAGAGCAGATCGCAACTGGATGTGCGGCTTGAGGACTTAACCGGTAAGTTGCGTGGTGCTATCTTTCAGAGAAACGCTTTATATAGAGAACTGAACAAACGGGAGAATCACTTTCCTGAGGATCAAAAGTACTTCACTCAAAGAAAGGAGGACGCCAATCGCTGTATTAAGGTACTGCGGCGAGAAATTAGTATCTGTAATGAAATCGGAGGGTATGAAGAAAAAGTCCCGAACAAGATTCAGAAGTTTCAAGACCAAAAGAAAGCAACGGAAGTAAAGGATAAGAAAGAGAGGAACAAACAATTATGATGGAACACGATGCAGTGACACAGACTATGTACATAGCAGCTCTTGGTACGGAATATACCTTCAAGGCAGCCGGGGCGAGCGCAAAAATCATTATGTCGCTCCTTAAGGCCGTTTCTGAGAAAGTTAAGCTCACGACGGCTGATAAGAAACTTCTTCGGCTTGCATCTGACGATGTCGCAACAGCGGTGACGATTAAAGAAACAGACCTGAAGAACTTCAAAGCTTACGCGAAGGACTTTGGCCTCACCTACATAGTCGTCGGAAATAAGCACCAGGTGGAAACCGGACTTCTCGACGTAATTGTACGTCAGGATCAGCTTGCAAGAGTCAATGAGTTTCTGAATCGGATTGGCTACGGAAAGGTCGTGGAGGACACAACAAAAAAAGACTCCCCGTCGACGTCCGAATTGATCGAGCCGACGCACGAGTTAGACGACTCGATGGGGATTAATACTTCTTCTGCGTCGGAACGACTTGAACCGCCGGATCTGGAACGTATCAACCTTGAACTTACGCAGGTCAAGGAGAACATGAGTATCGTTGCAAAGAAGGAAAGTTATATAGATACGATCATCGACAATGCGGTAGACACCGCTTCTCATCAGAATGCAGAGCGCGTCGAGAAGGTTGCGGAGAAGGTCACTGCTGTGGCTGAGAAGATTGAAACAGTTCTCGAAGCAAAGTAGGAGGTAAACGATGTTACCCAATCCGAAGTACCACAAGCACATCGCTATGAACCGCAGAGACTTTGAAACGATGCTGATAGGCTTGGCTCGTAGAATGGATGATCCGAAAGCTCCGAATGAAGATCGTGCGGTATGTACGTTTCTTATTCTGAGACTGAATGCCCTTCCTTATGAAACGGAAAGGAAATTATTCAACAAGTTTCATGAAGAGTACAAGTATATCAGTTTCTCGTATAAGGAGTGGATCAATACACTAAACGCGCTTATTGATTGGAAGCACAGTTTTCATGTTTCAAATAACAGACCGGCACAGTTGCGAGTCGGGTACATCATGGAAAAAATAATCGGAGGAAAGTGGAAGAAGTATCGAGAGAACGAGAACTGGGAGAAGCCGCCGGTGAAGGCTTACACGAAGCCGGCGGATCCCGAACTAATGAGGTGATGATATGATTCCAACAAATGTTGGCAGAAGCAAGATGGAGTATGTAATCTATCTTGTTTTTTTATTGCCAATATGGTGGTTTGGCATAATCCTTGCGCAAGAGTATTTCCGGCCAATCGACTGGATGATCTACATTGATAACGTTAAGGAAGCGATGTCAACTCCATTCGTTTTACATTGGACAAAAGATACGTGGACGGTCTTGGGTATGCTCACTCTGATTTATGTAGCCGTCATTTTTACGCTCCTGGATGAGCCGAACAGGTTTCGTCGCGGCATTGAACACGGATCCGCGCGTTGGGCTACCCCTTCCGAATTGAACAAGGTCTTCATGGACAAAAAGGATGTGCACAATAACTTGATTATCTCGGACAAGGTTCGTATCGGACTGGATGTATATCGTCATAACAGCAATTTACACATGCTCGTTATTGGCGGATCCGGAGCCGGTAAATCGCGTTATGTTCTTCAGCCGAACTGTTTGGAGTGCAATTGTAATTACTTCATTACTGATCCGTCCGGAGAGACGCTACGAGCTCTGGGGGGATTCTTCGTCCGGATGGGATATGAAGTACGGGTAATGAACCTCGTAGACATGTCCGCTTCTGACAGTTTCAACCCCTTCCCCTATTTCCGAGAGGAAGAAGACGTCCTGATTTTGGTCGATTCGTTTATGAAGAACACGACCGACGCGAAAGCAATGAATACGGATCCGTTCTGGGAAAAAGCGGAACGATTTCTTCTGGCTGCCATATGTTTCTTTTTACGTGAAGAGTGTCCACCTGAAGATCAGAATTTTGGCTCGGTTATGAAGCTCGTGAATGCCGCACAAATCAAGGAGGATCAGGAAGACTACGTTTCCGCTCTCGACATTTTGTTTGGTGACCTGAAGCGGAAGAATTCGAGTTCCGTTGGCGTCTATCTCTACAAGAATTACAAAATCGCCGCTGGAAAGACGGCCAAGAGCATTTTAATCCAAGTCGCGGTTCGCCTTACGATGTTTGCGATCCCAAAGTTACGGAACATTACCAATCGTGACGACTTTCATCTCGGAGATCTCGCAACAAAGAAGGTTGCTGTATTCTGCGTCATTCCCGACATGAACACATCCTTTAACGCGCTCGTGGGCATGATGTACAGTACAGCCTTCAGTCATCTGTCGTACATTGCCGACAACGAATATCACGGCATGCTGCCTCGCCACGTACGTTTCATGATGGACGAATTCCGCAACGTAAAAGTCCCTGATGATTTCTTAACCATCCTCCCCTCGGTTCGAAAGCGAAACATATCCATGTCGATCTTCATTCAGAATTTGGCGCAGATCCGGGCTTTATTCAAGGATGAATGGGAAAGCGTCACGGGCAACTGCGACACACTAATTTACTTAGGAGGTAACGAAGATTCAACTCTGGAAATGATCTCAAAAAGGTTAGGCAATGAAACCATTGATAAGAAGACATACGGGATCTCTCGTGGCGGCCACGGTGGTTCAAACGAGAACCGCGACACAATGAGCCATCCACTACTTGCGCCAAATGAGGTCGGTAAGCTTGATCGAAAGTACTGCATCGTTTTTATGAAATCTCAAAATCCACTCTGTGACAGAAAGTATGAGCTCAAGAGACATAAAAATTATCGATATACCGCACACGCGACAAAGAGAATGTATGCGCATACGCCGATCATGGAAATTCCCGATTTCAGTGCTCTTCAGAGCCCTATTGATTATACAAATATTCAGGACTTCTACGTCTATGAATAAATTAAAGGAGGAAACACTCATGAAAAAGAACACAATTTCCCATCTCACAACGAAGGTCTATCTCACTATTTCCAGTTCGGTTATGCTCCTTGCAACTTCGTCTGGCATCGTCCTTGCCAAAACTGATTCAACATCCGTCACCGGTCCACTCGATCGGCTTACCAATATGATTTATGACATAGTTGCCGGTATCGGTGTCATTGCCTTGATCTTCGGTATCCTTCAGCTCGCCCTTGCGTTCAAATCACACGACCCGCAGCAGAAAACCGCGGCGGCAATCGGTATTGTCGGCGGAATAATCCTTATTGCGATCCGCGGGATTGTCGCGCTGATCCTTGGCAAATGATATTTTCCAGACGACTTATCATAGGAGGTGAGGATAATACATGGACTTGATGGATTCTCTCTTTAAGTCCGCACTGGGTATTTGGAACTGGTGTATCCAATTTGCTATCGGTTGGCTTCGGTCAAATCCAGAAACGCTATACGATGGTCAGATGTGGTCTGTCGCAAAGACTCTGCACAGTGCGTTACTCCCGGTCGCATACTCCCTTCTGGTTGTTTGGTTTCTTTGGGGCTTGGTATCTTCTGTATCAAGCCTCAAAGAGCTTCGCAACTTCGAGCATGTTGCCGGAAACCTGTTACGATTGGCGATTGCGAAGACGCTTGTTGAAGCAAGCCTCGATGTTGCACTCCTGATAATAAGTGCCGTGCAGTCCATTGTAGACGCACTAGGCGGCACCGTCTACGGCAGTCCCGATATAATTACTGCAGCAGATGCAAGCTCACTGACGGATGTACTGAAGATCACTATTTGGCAAGATCCCGGCAAGTGGTTACTGGTATTTGCGTTATGCCTTCTTTTCCTTTTAGCAAGTATCGGGTGTGGAATTTCTGTTCTACTAATTGTAATCAGCCGGTTCTACCGGCTATTTATTTATGTTATTTTCGCACCGATACCGATTTCCAGTTTTGCATCTCCGGATCCGGCGGTGAACGGCATTGCAAAACACTATCTGAAGAGCTTAATGGGTATCTGTTTTCAAGCAGCTGTTATTTACTTAAGCGTAATGCTATATCCCGTTTTTCTTACGCTCTTCAGTTCCGGTATGTTCCCAATCTCCGACACACTAATTGCTGTGTTCTGTCAAACCATTTTTTACGAGGTCTTACTTCTCACGCTCATTAAAGCATCCGATCAAATAATAAAAGAGCTAGGTTTTGTTTGAGGAAAGGAGTTTATATGGAGATCAAGGTCAACAAGGAAATCATGGACTATCACGAGAGTATATTACTCGGACTCAACATGCGCGAGATCCTAAGCATTGTTGTTTCAGCTTCATGCGCCGGCGCCGTCTATTTTCTTCTCAAGGATTTGCTAAGTACCAGCATAACCGGTTGGATCTGTCTGGCGGTTGCTGCGCCTGGCATCGTCTTTGGTTTCATTAAGGTGAATGGTGTTCCGTTTGAAAGGTTTATTGCTTCGTACATACGGTTTTGGACGATGCCCAGAACACGAATTTTCATATCGGAGAATTTTTATGATGAGGAGGACAAAGCCCGTGAGAACAAAAGAAAAAGATGAGATTCAGGTACCGCGCTCTGTTCAGCAGAGCATTCCTATTAAGATGATCAGTGAAGACGGAATTTTCCAATTAAGTAACGGTGCTTTTTCCTTTGTGTGGAAATTCGACAACATTAATTACTCCATTGCTTCTGACGATGATCAGGAGATTATGTTCATCAAGTACTGTGCGCTCTTGAACTCCTTCGATGCGGAAGCGGACAACAAGATTACAATCTTTAACCGAAGAATGCCGAAGACGGAGTTTGAGCAGAACATTCTTTACAAGATTAACGGTGACGCTTATGACCCGTATCGGAAGGAAATGAATAATATCCTTTTGGACGAAGCCGCTAAGACGGACAACCTATTCTCCGAACGATACATAACGACTACGATCCGGCGCAAGACTCTACACGAGGCACGCGCCTTTTTTTCGCGCGTGAATGCCGATATGGTGAAGTACTTCAAAGAGATCTCCCAGAATTGCATGATCATGCCACTGAACGCGGAGGAGCGGCTCAGGGTATATCATGACTTCTTCCGTGCCGGCGAGGAGCACAATTACACGTTTGATATCCATGCGGCCATGCGGCATGGAGTCTCTTTTAAGGACCAAATCTGTCCGGATAGTCTTGTGTATGAAAGAGATTATTTCAAGATGGGGAATCGGTTCGGAAGGGTTCTATTTGTTCGGGATTACCCGTCTTTTCTGCGGGACACGATTCTCAAGGAATTGACCGACATGCGCGAGAACATGCTTCTTTCCATCGATGTACAGAGTGTACCTACGGATACTGCTGTTAAGCGTGTTGAGAACAAGCTTTTGTCCGTTGAGACAGATATCACACGGTGGCAACAGCGTATGAACGAGAAAGGGAATTTCACAACGACGGTACCGTATGACCGAGATAAGATGCGGTCTGAAATCAAAGAGTATTTGGACGATCTGCAGAACAGGGATCAACGCATGATGCTTGTAACGCTCACCGTTTGTCATGTGGCCACATCGAAAGAACAGCTCGATCTTGATACGGAGTCCCTTATGGCCGTAGCGCGTAAACATCTGTGCGGCCTTGGCCGGCTCTACTATCAGCAAGAGGATGGATTGAATACAGTTATTCCGTACGGATTGCGCAAGATCAGCGCACAGAGGACACTGACAACGGAGTCAACTGCTGTTCTTCTTCCTTTTTCGGTGCAAGAGCTATACCAATCACACGGTTGTTGGTACGGATCGAATGCGGTTTCTAAAAACCTGATTATGTGCGATCGGAAATCGTATCTGAACGGAAATGGCTATATCTGTGGTACATCTGGTTCCGGTAAGTCGTTCATGACAAAAATCGAAATTGTGAATGTTGCGTTATCAACAACCGATGACATCATCATCATAGATCCGGATCAGGAATATGCCGCCCTAGTACGAGAACTTGGCGGCGAGGTCATTGTTGTATCTCCTGACTCCGATACGCATATTAACGCTCTTGGGAGCCTGATGATTCACAAAGACATCAACGATCCCATCCGGCTAAAGTCGGACTTTGCTCTCTCGCTTTGTGAGCAAGCACGTGAAGATGAACCAATCACATCGGCCGAGCGGTCCATGATCGACCGTTGTATTAAGAAGATCTACGCACCTTACATCGGAAAAGAAGAAGATTCTGAGAACGTCACGCTCGTTGACTTTAATGAAGCTCTTCACGCGCAGAACGATCCGATAGCGGAGAAACTTGCGATCGATCTGGAGATTTTCACAACCGGCTCTCTGAATACGTTCGCTCACAAGACCAATGTGAATCCGAATGCTCGAATCGTCTGCTATGATATCAAGAACCTTGGGCAGAATCTCAAGCCTCTTGGTCTTCTGATCATCTTCGATGCGATTGCACGGCGAATGAATGACAACCGGCGTCTGCATGGCAAATTCTCGCGGGTCTATTTTGACGAGATTCAGGAGCTGTACAAGTACAAGTACAGTGCAAAGCTTCTCGAAGAACACTGGCGTCAAGCTCGTAAGTATGGTGGACTCATGACCGGCATCACTCAAAATGTGGAGCCGGTTCTGGAGTCGGATGTTGGGCGTGTCATGCTGTCAAATAGCGAGTTTCTTATAATGCTCGCGCAGAGTAAATCCGACCGTGAAGCTCTTGCATCGCTCCTTTCCATCGCGGAAACGCAACTGTCGTATCTCTCCGGAAAGAACGTTGGTACGGGATTGATACGTGCCGGCGGCTGTCTGGTTCCGTTCAATTGCGATTTCCCGAAATCGTCGAAGCTCTATTCCTTAATGAGCACGAAGCCCGGAGAGTCATGATAGCCGAAAGGAGGCGCTCAGATGAATGACAAAGAAGTTCAGAAAGCAATTCGAAAACAGAAAATGAAGCGTACTTTTGTACCTAAGCAAAAAACACGATACGCGGCTAAATCTTTTCAGAAGACCGTGAGTCATTCTTCTGAACGTCTCAAAGATTTCTCGGCCACTTCTGGATCAGAGAGTCGTCAGCAATCAGCTGCTGCCGAAAACAGATTGCCTGAAGATCTTCAGCGTTACCATAGACGAATTCAGCACGGAAGAGAACAAGCCGTTCGAGGGACAAACAAATTTGCACACGAGGTGAAAAAAGAAGTAGTAAATGCGCCTACACGGATCCGTAACGTATCTCGAAAATCGAAGGCGGCGTATCGGACGGTAAAGAGTGCTCCAGGAAAGGCGAAGAAAGCGGTAAAGACAGCTAAGGCGGCCGCAGAGGCAGCCAAGAAGAGCATTGAGTCAGTTCGCAACGCGAAACAAGCGATCCAATTAGCCGCGAAAGCCGCTAAGGAAGGCGCAAAGATTGCGGTTAAAGTCAGTGTCAAGATAGCGCAAGTGGTTAGTAAAATCGTAGTTGCACTAAGCAAGTTGATTGCAAAAGCGGTGGCAGCTCTTGTTTCGCTCGGTTGGCCGGCTTTGATTGTTGTGCTGGTTATTGTCATTGTTATTGGCGGACTTGTGGTGCTTTTGGGATCCTCTCCGGCAGGTGCCTTTATGGGCCTGAATGCACAGCAGGTCTCTTCTGCAAGTGGTGGTGCGGTTCCTACTTCAACATTCACAGAAGCACGCAATATTCTTGAAGCAGAAATGGACGTCAAGATACAGGACCTGTATGAGAGTGTAAAAGCGACGCATCCTAATACGATCTTGACGATTACGAATGACGGAGACAGCTATTTCAACTGGCGCGATATCGTAACGGTATACGTCTCCATGCATTGGAGAGGTGACGGCACGGACGTCACCAACATGACAGACGAGCGGATAGACCAGTTAAGAAAGGTTTTCTTTGATATGAACGCCTTAACTTACACACTGACAGAAATACCTTCTCCTTCGCCTACACCGACTCCCAAACCGAAACCGACACCAAAAATTTCCCCTTCAATCACTCCTACGGTTACACCAACGCCAGTTCCGAAACAATACGAGCTGTCGGTTACGATTGTGCGAAAAAGTGCAGAAGAAATGACATGGACGTATGGGATGACAGAAGACCAGAAGGCTATGTACGCGCAATTACTTGAATACACGCCCAATATCTGGGCAGGGCTTCTGGGGGGCATTTCCATTCCTTGTACAAACGAAGAGCTGGACGCGCTAATCGCGAAGTTGTCGGACGGTACCGGCAAGAACATTCTCATGGCCGCATCTCAGAAACTTGGGTGGCCATACTCACAGGCACTTGCTTCGGAGTCTAGCGGCTATTCGGACTGCTCGTTTTTGGCACAGTCCGCGTATGCGCAAGTAGGCATCTCACTTCCTCGAACATCCTATGCTCAAGCAGAATGGTGTGTTCAGAATGGTTATGAGATTACCTATAACATGCTTCAGCCGGGCGACTTGATCTTTTACAGCCTGAAGAACAACGGTGAATTCAGAAACGTATCTCACGTCTCCATTTATTGCGGCGGTGGGATGGTCATCGAAGCTTCCTCTTCTCTAGACGCGGTTGTTTATCGACCGATTTGGGGGACAGAGGATATTGTCTGCATCGCACACCCTTTTGACGGATAGGATCAGCATGATAAAACAAACTTGGCCAGTACAAACAAATAATGTAAATCAGCAGAATGAGCCTGTATCGGGAAACCGATACAGGCTTATTTGTGCTGCCTAAAAACAGGAGGATCTATGCCCAAAATAGAGTATAAGACCCAAGCATATCACACGGAAGACTTACGCCTTATCGAGCAGCTTGACTCCGTACTTACGGAATACAAGAAGAAAGGATACACTCTCACTCTCCGGCAACTTTTCTATCGGCTTGTCGTTCGTGGAATCGTTAATAACGATGAGATTCAGTATCGTCATTTGGCAGATCTCATTATCGACGCGCGAAATGGCGGCATGCTTGACTGGTTCGCCATTGAAGATCGATCTCGCATATTACGCCAAAGAACGCACTGGGATACTCCGGAAGACATCATGAACAACGTAACCAGACTATATCACATCGATCACTGGCTTGGCCAACAGTACTACGTGGAAGTTTGGCTTGAGAAAGATGCCTTGATCGGCGTTGTTGGAAACATTTGTGATGAGCTGGATGTTCCGTATTACTCCTGCAGGGGCTACATAAGCCAGTCAGAGTTGTGGTCCGTTGCACAGCGCATGCTGGAGCACCAAAAACAGTATCAGAGTATTGTCATTCTTTTTCTCGGGGATCATGATCCGTCCGGATTAGATACGATTCGTGATCTCGATAACCGTCTTGGACTGTTCGGTGTGCAGGACATTATCATCAACCGTCTTGCCCTTAACATGGATCAAATCACAGAGTTTAAACTCCCACCAAATCCTTCAAAGATACCGGAAGGCCGGTCGCTTGGATATGTCAAATCGTTCGGCAATGATTGCTGGGAACTTGACGCCATGGAACCGGATTTAATTAGCGTGATGATTAAAAAGAGTATAAGGAGGTACCGCGACGGCAAAAAATACAACTCAATTATTCGACGAGAACTCAATGAAAAAGAAAAAATCCGAGGAATCTCGGACCAGTGGATCCGGATATCAGAACACTGGAACGACCTGAAAGATATCTTCTAAAAAAGCGAAAGACCCAGCACCTCCAAAGAGCCAGAACCATAAGTACATGACCGTGAGGCCAATATAGCAAATGATATCTACTTCTTTGTCTCAACACCGAACCAAGGTGTTAAGCAAGGGAGCCAGGACTTGTTTGTAATTTATCACAAATTTATCAGGGGGTCAATAGAGCTGAAGAAGCCTGAATCTACTGGATTGTGACAGTTTTGAGAATTTACAACTGAATACCCTTTATAGGGCGGCCTTGTATTCCGTGACGTTTGAGCCGTGAAATCAAATGCGAACCCCTCCTCACAGGGTAACGATGGTTAAATATGTGGGGCCTTTATGGAGCGGATTTGTATAACCGCATAACAAATTATACTGGAGGTTGCTTGAGGCGCGAGCCTGAAGGAATAAAGCGATACTGCAAGGGCAAGCATTTGCAGTGCTTTTTTCTGGACGTGGACAGGGGAACGTGTACACTTTCCCGAAAAAAGAAAATCATGCCTGACGGCACGATTGGACGGCTTCAAATTCGTTTTCTTTTCCGTGTAAAGAAATCTGGTGTCTTAAGAATTAGTAAAAGAAACGGTTCTAGGAATGATTAAGCTGAGGGCTACGCAGGGTGGCGGGCGTAGACCCGACGCACAAGGAGTCCAAGCCAAGCGGTAGCGCGGCAAGAGGAGATGTAGAACCAAAAAGATTCATTGCAAACTTTGGAGGATCCGCGCTCTAAATGGGGGGGCGTCTGGGGGAAACCAGACGATATGAGACCTGCATTTGCCTTTTGCTTCCGCTTGCTTGTTCTGCAGAGCGCCAAGCCTCTTGCTGATGCGATCCGCCTGTATAAGAAACTGGGATACGAAATCATTCCGAACTACGGGCTGTAAGCCAACATGCCGCTCTTGATCTGCATGAGACAAGAAATCCTACTGAGATGAGATGCGCAAATTGAGAGCGGCAGGGTTGAGAAATTCACCTGAAGGAAGCCATGTACACAGTGCTAGATAGCCAACCATGCGGAGTATCAGAGCTAGTTGAATACGCTGTAGGGAATGCTTAGGAGGGTGGTAAATCTTCCCGGCTTCTCCTGCTCAATAATCACCCGGTGTCCTGATCAATTTTGGTCCGACGGGTTCACACATCCAATTGTATTGCCAGCAGACGAATTTGTGATATGATTTCTGTAGGAGATTATTGGAATCGGCCCAACGTTTACCGCGTTGAAATCGGTATCCCCCAAGGGTTTGCAGGTCCGAGTCCTGTAGTTCCCACCAACATCGAATAGGCATCATAGGAGTGCAGGTTAAGTCCTGTTATCCGCACTGCATTGACGGAAGTACAATACTTTCGCCAATGCAGGTTCGATTCCTGTCCGAAGCACCAGTGCCGCAGGAGTGTAAAAAAGCAGGATAAGGGCAAAAGAAAGCTGATCGTGGTGTTGCAGCATCACAGGATGCGATATGGCGGAGACGCCTGCCCTGCCTGCTTTTTTATGCCTGAAAACAAAAAAAGACGGCCTCCCGATCCGAAGATCAGGAGACCGTCTCATATTACTATTTCAAACTATCAGAATTGCAGTTCTTCTAGTTTATCGTTCTTTGTGCCTCAGGAGTAATTAGTTTGACTTCTCTTCGTCAATTCACCTGGTCCGTTGTTCGACCCAGTTCAGTATGCTTATACCGATGGAGCGCCTTCGTATGTCTCCGGCCTGCCCCGCGTATCATTATCCATATCACCGTCTCCGCGCCCCGACTTGATTATCGGATTTTTGCTCCGCCGGTCACATACGCTCATCTACTTCAGAGTCATCGCCTATGCTTTCCGGCTCTCTGCTATCGGGATCTCATACATCCCGGCAAGCCGCTTGGTGATATTTAGTTCTTTCACTCCACTCTGAGAAATGAGGTACTACATCTGTACTTCCCTCTTCCTTCGCCACAATCCCCCCCGAGTCTTCCCTCAACTCAGCTAAATTGTATCTTCCCCACGGACACCCGAAAGATTCGTCTCATCTCTGTTTTTCAATTTACAAGTATCATCGATTGGAACATAGGATGTATCCTTGTTTGTATCTCAATGTACTTAATTATCATTAAAACGATTTGAGGCGCGAGTGTCAAGGGGGGAAAGTATTGAGAAAAGATTATTATACGTAGATTTTGTCACTTAGTATCTCCTCCAATATTCATTTGATTGAATCGATAAATCTATCGGCACAAACATATACAAAAAACAGGAACAATAATCTCAAAAATATCCAAGGCTACTTTTCTTTGAGTACACCGGTGTGGCGGAGCCACGATTTGGCTCAAAATGGCACGGATTACTCATTTCTTATTATATTCATGAATTTTCTCTATCAGAATTGTTCTATCCCACAGAATAATATTGTTTGCTTCAGCTAAACGTATGGCCGATGCTGTATACCTGCTATTTGTGACAACAATGCCTTTTATAAGATTGTAGTACCTGATACCCGCTACAACCTCTTGAACAGCAGAATTCCCCACCATTCCAGAATAGCATTTCACTTGTATTCCTATTCTTTGAACACCTTTCGAAGCAATAATATCAATACCCTGATCACCTGTCGTTTTTGTTGTTTTAGTTTCAAATCCCATTTTTTTGAATATTAAACTTGTGAAACTCTCGAATTCTAATCCGCTCATTAAATCGACATCATCAATATCTATATTCTTTTTTGCTTTTTGTTCGTCTTCTCCATTTGGCGCAAACACCATTTCTTCCAAATTCTTATATTTTTCATCTTCCTTTTCTTCTGACAAAATACGGTCAATCAGTTGTATTATGTTGAGGAATCGAAATTTTCTTTTATTATCACCCTCTTTGTAGCGTAGATAATAAGCTAATATCGCTTTTGTGTGGTAATCAGATATTTTTAATATGTAGTTTTTGTAACAATATCTGATGTATTCAGCCTTGTCGTCAATCACTTGGGGATTATTATCATAATTTTCAACCCAGCGTTCATAGTATTTTTGATAACATACCATCTCTATTAGTATCCATGCTGACAGTCTGGCCAATCTATAATCATATTGATATTTCTTTTGAAGAATATCGGAAAAATTTACAAATTTTTCTGCTGCTTCGCCCAAATGCCTAGAGTCAAAATGTTTAGAAAAATCGGCTTCATTTGCTTTCTCATATCCATTATATTTTGTCAGTAACAAATCCTTCGAAGCGCATTCTTCTGAAAATGCCCAAAGTCCACAACCACCACAAAAGATAAACTTCAATTCCTTATAATTTCTCCAAATATCATCATAGGGATCTTGAGGAAGGGATAAAAAAACATCATCAGTGATTAGTTCAAGCAATTTGTAGGTAGCACTTCTTGCGGATTCATCTTTGAACATGTTCATGGCTATTTGATTTGACTCAGCCATCTCGATATCAACGTTTTCTCGTCTTGCATACTGATAAAATCTACTTAATTCTTTATCAAAAAACATTTTTATCTCCTTAATAAGATCTCTGTGCTCTAATAACAACTGCGTTTAAATCTAGACAGTTATGCCATGTGTACACGAAATAAATTATATATTGGATACGACTTAAATTCAGCTTGCTCTTCGACTGACCGATCTATTAACAACTCTTGGGCTTGCTTATTATCTCCGCACAGTATAAAAGCTCCGCATTTTACGCTCCAAGTTTCGTCATCCGAAATCGAAAGTTGGTAAAGCAATGATTTCTCATCACTTGTAAGCAAGCGTGTTCTAATCAGAATCTGAAAATAATTAAGATTGTATATTGCAGAGTTTGAATCTTTAGATCTTAACCACTCAGCAATCATTAGAGAAAGTTTATATAGTTCGGCATGATTTCCTCTATTTGAATCATATGCCTTAATACATTCAAGTAAGAATAGATTCACGGTTATTTGGTAGTCTTCCCATGTGTCATATTTAATTATGTCTAAATAAACTGGCTCAGCATACATGTTTGACGATACTAAAGCATTCTCTTTCAAGTGTAAGAAGCGACTTATAATGTATTCTTCACCTTTCTCGGAGTTTACAGAAAACATAAGATCACGCATTTCAGAAAAATAATCTCTAACAAACAGTTTGGAATCTCGCAGAAAAGTAATTACTGTTAATTGAATATTGGCAATAGAAAGAAAAAAAATCTGATGCTTTGGGCTTAAGTATACGTCTTCGTAATCTTCATTTATTTCCATTAAGAGGTTAATCTTCCATTTTTCTTCAGCGTCGATTTTATGAATATCAAAATCTTGAAAAACGCCTATCTGATTAAGTTTTTCGCGGATTAATTTCAAATCATTATATAATTTAATTGTTCCATCTAAAGTACCTTTACCGAGATTGTCAAACTTCAAAGGTACTCCATTAATTGAAATTTCATTGTTTTCCAATACAGTCAAGACAAATTCAGCGTCGTTCAATCTGTTGTTAAGTGATCCTACAAGATCATAATGAAAACGCCCACTAATTCTATTTCCCTTAAGAAAGAACAACTCAAAACTCATTGCTTGACCAAATTTAATTATAAGGTTCCCCTTTATCCAAATAGATGTTGTTTCATTTGCAGCAAAATATACTTTACCATCGCAACCTATTGAATGCATGTTTTTTGTGGTTATCATTCCACTATTTACACGTTCAACTGGTATTTCGAAATTAAAATCGGCAGGTTTACCGTATAAATATACAGTGCTCATCGAGAGGGCTTGTAATGGATTATAAGTTGAGCTATTAACAGTTGATATGTGTATTGAATACGTGCCTATGTCCTTGTTATTTTCCCAGTCAGAAAAATGAAGCCTTGTTTTATCTACTGTACTTGTTTGCTTTTGTCTATCTCTAATGAAATTCAGAAAAAGATTGGCGAGCATTACATTGTCTTGAGGAATTTGTTTGAAATTGACAGAAATACTCTCATGCATTTTCAATTTTGACAATAATCTTTCTATGTCAAGTGACAATAGTTGCTCATAATATATTTGCGTTTCGAATTTATCATTTATGTAGACGACTATAAAAATGGCCCCACCTTCGGATTGAAAGGCTCTCAAATTAGTCTTCTCAATTTGGAACTTGATTTCAGATGGGAAATGTCCATTTGCATTGTGACCTTTAATCTGAGTAGGAACTCTTCCTATGAGAGCTTTATTACTGACAGTATTTTCCGTTGAATAAACATAAACACTTCCATCCCAAACCGGCGTTTTATCGTTCTCATCGATATACGACGATAAATATGGGTTTCGTCGAATTATCGTTTTGAAAGCCGATGTTGCCTCAGTTTCAATTGTTATCTTATCCATCTTCTAATCCTCAACTATCTTCGCCTGGCGCCCTTAAAACTACTTTGCACGGATCATCATCCATAATATTTAATCCTCTTTTGAACGAAACTTTTTTCATATAAACAGCCAGTTCAAAATCGACAATAAGGTTCTTTTCATTCACAGGCTTTGATGTATCCTTTATTCCTACTGGCATAAGGTAATATCCTGTTCCCGATTTGGTCTGTTCTTCAAATAACAACCTGTTCTTTGATCCGTTATTCTCATCCATCCACTGATAACGGCTTATCGTTGCAAGTAATAATTCTTTTTCTGGTATTCCTGATTTTGTTGCTCGATTGATTGATTTATCAATGTTCGGACCAATATAAACGAAGTAGCCTTTCCCGAAATTACGTTCTCTATCTGAATTTACCCAGCAATCTTGAGGAAAAGGTGGAATAATAAAGTCTACATTAATAAACTCACTTAAACTCTTATCACTATCTTGCTCTTTCCATTCGCAAAATATTTCTTTCGCAGCCTTATAGTTTTTATAGATCAATCCCATGATAGGGGGCCTATCCTTATAGATGAAGTATAATACGCCTCTCCATTGAGCAGAATTCCATTTAGCTATATCTATGGGTGTCGAGAAAAACATTGTCATCTGCTCTTTTTCTGGCAAAGATCGCAACTTCCCCAAGGGTGGTCTTTGTGACTTGGTAACTCCTCTCAACCGCCAATACAATTTATCAAAGCCTTCTTGCTCACCAACATTATAGAAAGTAAATGGCTTCAATGGAGTTAATATGTACTTTTCATCTTCTTTATCAAAGTAGATCGGAATGAACTTAGTATTATAAGATCCAGTATCATACAGATGCTGATAAACAATGTTCACTTCCCATGAAACACCTTTACCCATAAGCGGTTTATCATACACTTTTTCATAATAAGATTTGCTATTAACTATTAAAACGAAATTTGCATCTTTAATTCGGTTCTCGGTCCATCGTTGCCACCCCTCAGCAGGTGCCTCCTCGTACAAGTCAACATTCGCATCTATTCCCTCAGAACGCAATTGATTGGTGAATTCTAATATTCTTTTTTCATAATCCCCATCTTGGTGACTATATGAAATAAAAGCGTTGATATATTCCGACATTTAAATCCCCCTCCTGCATTGTTCTTGTTCTAATTTAATGCTCTCTCTTATAGCTATCTATCGCTTTTCCCTAAATTACATGTGGCCTAGACCAAATCTTGCTACCATTTCTTGTGCAAATTATTCCATTTGTTCCGCAATGGATATCATTTTAGTTACCTCGTTCAAATTGAGTATTCAATCGACATCTCCAATTTTCTAAGTCAAATTTAGAACTTATATCTGGTTCTTCTTAAAATTCTCTGCTTGCTCAAATATCTCAACATAGACCGCATCCCGCTCTATCGGTGGGTATCCAAACTCGTCAAGTAGAGGATTAGGCCTACTTTTAGTGATAACTTAATGTCTTCGCGAATATACCAGTCCAGGTATTGGGCTTGCCCATCGACAAGCTTTTATCTGTTTTTGCTAGTTTGATGTATCCTTATTTGTATCTCAATGTACTTAATAAACGCGAAAACGATTTATGACGGGAGTGTCAAGCGGAACTCTTCAAACGAAGCAAAACTAAGTCAGTTATGTTCAAGCTTATATTGCTTTATGTGTCTAGTCTCTTTCGTTTCACAAGTTATTCAAATCTACAGATAGCCCCACGGCATTCATTTCTTTTGCGAGTTTATTCTCCCAAGTACCTGCGTCATCCATTTGAATATAGACTACTCCATCGATATCACCAGGAGTTTCAACATCACCTTTAACTAGAGCACATACGTGTTCTCTTCCTAATTTTCCAATTAAGTATCCGTGTTCAAAAACAACATTTTGACGTGCTCGATAGCGCTCGTCTCCACACTGCTTTTCTTTGGGTCGTCCTAAATCGCACCCTGTATACAGGACTACAGCAAACGGCACGTTGGTGTATTCTTCGATTTTCTCAATTATTGTTTTCCCTTTATTAGCCTGCTTGTGAAGTATAATTGCCTCATAACCAGCCTTTAGAAGCATTATTTCTGCCTGTCTTTTTGCGTCGTCGTCATGTCCGTGAACTATAAACACCTTTTTACTCATCTCCGTTCCTACCTTTTCTTTAATAGCAGGTAATGTTTTTGGACTAATTTGCCAGAAATCCTTGTCTGCATTCAATGCGCGTAAATGTCCAAGCATATCTTCGCAGGGGGAGAAAATTTGTTTATAACGAGTATATGTGGAAAGGATGCTCTTATATAGAGGGTGGTCTTTTAAATTTCTTTCATTAAATATATAGATTTCTCCCATCCAAGCGTCAAGCAAAGGACCGGATGTACAGGTTGGCAATAAAACCCCCGCTTTTGGAATTCTTTCTTCTTTTATCAATATATCTTCGCCGCGCCTAATAAAAGAATCGACTATGGATAATAATGGATTCAATTCTAAATCAGAAGATACACTGCTAGATGAAGCAGTTAAAAGCCACATCCCCAGTTTTGCGGCAGTCGCTTTTAGCTCTTTCCTATAGTCATATTCGCTCCCAAGTACAGCCGCTTTCCCGTTGTTAGGCAATCCGTTACAGAAATTCGGGTCCAGCACGCTATACTTTGCTATAAAGATTTCATATAATGCCCGAGATCCTTTTACTTCGGTTTGGAACTCACACCTAGCGATATCAAGCTCAATCTCTTGTCGTAATATTTCATTAATAATCATTATACCCCCCCTATTCCTTCACTACATGTCTTTTCATGAGTATCGGCCAAAAGTCAATCACCTATTAAAACGCGAATTACATTTATCTTACTCAGACTTTTCTCAGTATCCTTAATTACCTTCCTCTACCTCGCACATCTGCTTCGCTTGCTCCAACACAAGCTGAACCGCATTCTCTTGCTGATCCGGTGGATATTTGTACTTCCTTAGCAGCTTCTTGATCACGAGCCGCATTTTGGCTTGTACGGCTTCGCGCACGGTCCAGTCGACGGTCATGTTGTTGCGGATTGTTACGGCAAGTTCTGTCGCGATTTTACGAAGGATTTCGTCATCCATGAGTTCGACGGCTGATTTGTTGTTTGTGAGGGCATCATAAAATGCGAGCTCTTCCTGGGTGAGGCCGAGGGATTCGCCGCGATTGACGGCTTTTTGGACACCTTTGGCGATTTCAATGAGCTCGAGTATGACCTGGGTGGCGTCGAGGGCACGGGAGCTGTATCGATTGATGGCGTTTTGGAGAAGTTCGGAGAACTTCTTTGACTGGACGAGGTTGACTCGGCTCATGGAGCGAATCTGGCCATTTAAGAGGCGTTTGAGGGCTTCGAGAGCGAGATTTTTCTGGGGCAGGCTCTTAATCTCTTCGAGGAAGGTATCGGATAGTATGGAGATGTTCTGCTGCTTGAGTCCGATGACATCGAGGATGTCTACGACTTTTTCACTGATGACGGATTTGGACACAAGCTGGTTGATCTCGTGATCGATTTCGGCGAGTGTTTTTTTGCCGGAGCCTCCGAGGGCATTGAGTTTGACAATGCCGGTACGGATGGATTTGTGGAATCCAATTTTGTCATCATATGGCTTTACTTCGTCGAGTGTTTTGCATAGGGCATATGCGGTGGACATTTCGGCGACGAGGTCCATATAGGTCTTTTTGTCTTCTTCGTTTTTGACAATAAAGTCTATTGTTTCTACGATGGCAGACATCATGTCTTTGGGAGATCCGGTGAAGAACTTCTGGTAGTCATGCGCGTAAAGCAGGCTATCCAGGAGGTCGAGCTTCTCCTTGAGTATGAGGAATGCTTTATGTGGATCGATGCCGGTGCGGGACTGATCGTTGGGTGTATATTCCTGCAGGGCTTCTTTGAGGTTCTGGGCAAAACCGATGTAGTCGACGATGAGTCCGCCGGGTTTATCGCGATAGACGCGATTGACTCGGGAAATGGCCTGTATCAGGTTATGGCCTGACATGGGCTTATCGATGTACATGGTGTGCATGAATGGCACATCAAAACCAGTTAGCCACATATCCCGAACAATCACGATTTCGAGTGGATCGTTTGGATCCTTGATGCGACTTGCCAAATTTCTTTTCCCCGTGCCATTTCGGATGTGCGGTTGGAACTCTTCAGGATCGGATGCGCTTCCGGTCATGACGACTTTTATACGGCCTTTGTTGTCGTCTTTGTCATGCCAATCGGGTCTGATTCGGGTTATAGCATTGTACATTTCTACACAGATGCGGCGCGACATACAAACGATCATCGCCTTGCCCCACATCGCAGATTGGCGCATCTCAAAATGGTCTACAAGGTCTTGGGCAATCAGATCAATGCGATGTTCGCTGCCAACGAGCTTTTCAAGCTGCGACCATTCGGCCTTCTTCTGATCGCGTACATCTTGCTCCTGTGTCTCTGTAATCGCCTCGAAGTCGCTGTCAATTTTGGGCTTATCTTGTTCCGGAAGATTCAGTTTGGCGAGACGGCTCTCGTAGTAGATTGGCACGGTTGTGTTGTCATCAATGGACTGCGACATATCGTAGATGTCGATATAGTCGCCAAAAACAACCGGTGTGCTTGCGTCCTTTTTTTCAATGGGCGTGCCGGAAAAGCCTATAAAGGAAGCATTGGGAAGTGCGTTATGAAGGTAACGGGCATACCCATACGTGATAGATGCTTCGTCTCCTTTTTTGATGACACGGGCATCAAATCCGTATTGGGATCGATGTGCTTCGTCAGCGATAACGATGATATTCTTTCGGTCGTTGAGCACCATTTGGCTGTCTTCATCAGCAGGCTCGAATTTCTGAATGGTCGTAAAGATGACGCCGCCGGATTGACGTTTCTGCAGGACATCACGCAGTTCTGCGCGCGAGGGGACTTGCTCCGGGGTTTGTCCTAGAATCTCGGCCGAATTGCTGAAGGTTGAAAAGAGTTGGTCATCCAAGTCATTGCGATCGGTTATGACTATAATGGTAGGATTGTTCATCTGCCGAATCAGCTTGCCTGCGAAAAAGGTCATCGTGAAGCTTTTACCGGAGCCTGTCGTATGCCAAATGACACCTATCTTGCGGTCTCCCGATGTATCGGATGCTCGAAAAGCATTCTCGACTGCTTTATTCACTGCATAGTACTGTTGGTAAGCAGCTAATATTTTCCAGGTGTCTCGTCCATCGGTTTGGAACATTGTGAAGTTATGAATGATGTCGATAATTGTCGCCTTGTTCAGCATCCCTTGTGTCAAAACTTCCAGCTGCGGAACACGCTCATGCGCTTTTTCGATTCCATCGGCAGTTTTCCAGTACGTGTAACGATCGAGTGATGCCGTCAAAGAGCCCGCTTTTGCCGTGATCCCGTCGCTTACAATAAGAAAGGCGTTATATGCCATAAGGTACGGAATATCATTCTTGTATGTGTTCAGTTGATTCCACGCCGTTTCGATTGTTGCATTTTCCGTCGCGGGATTCTTGAGCTCAATCACGACTAGCGGCAAACCATTTATGAAAAGAATAACGTCCGGTCTACGGTTATGCTTATTCTCAATAATGGTGAACTGATTGACCGCCAGAAATTCATTATTGTCCGGATTCTTACGATCGAAGACCCAGAGCTTCTCGGTCCGGTACGAACTGTCATCCTGGCGAATTGGCACATCAATGCCCTGCGTGACATATCGATAAAAATCATGGTTGTTCTCAAGAAGGCTCGGGTGCAAACGGGTACATATCCTTCTCGTTCCCTCTTCGATCGCTACTTCCGGAAGGTAACTGTTGATGCGGCGCAAGGCGTTATAAAGCCGATCTCTAAGGATAACTTCATCGAAGGCATATCGTTCAGAAGCGCAGCCACCGGGAGAAATATCGGCACCGTTCGTGTACGAATAGCCGATTTCCTGAAGCCACTCGATTAAGGCCTGTTCAACATGTGATTCGAAGACCATACATTATTCCTCCTGTATGGGGACTCGGATTTCACCGGACATGAGTTTCGGAAGGAGGGTATCGCGAAGGGAAGATAAAACTTTGTTTTGTCTCTCAATCTCTTTTTGCATATCAAGAATCATATTTGTTTGGTTTTGAAAAGATATAAGAGCCTGATCTGCTGGAATAAGTGCAGGAATCTGTTTCATAACTGATCCCGAAATTTCCATAAATGTTGATCCGGATGCTCTGCTAACAATCGATTCAAGATTGTTCTTTAGAAACGAATAAATGTACGAAGTTCCAATATTCTTTTTGGGAACAATAGATTTGAACCCTTGATTAGTTGTAACTTCATTCGTTGCAATCGCAATATATCCTATAGGAGCTCTTGAACTAAAGAGAACAGTTCCGCTTGGCATCTTTTTCGTACTACTATTTTTATATCCTTCTTCAGAAATATCAACTTGCCCCCGCGATATGAATTTGCTCTTAAGGATTGATAGATCTTTAGGGGTTATCCACGAAATTCCATTTGTCGTGAAGAAGTCCGATTTTGTCTTAGAAGGCGTACTTCCACCAATAACTTCGCCTAAATCCGATATTGTTCCTACATGCCATCCCCTCGGAATTCTACCCAATTCACTATCAACAAACTCACCATCCTGAAACGGTTCAAAATCAACAAACCAACTCTTGAAAATCGCCTGTGCCATTTCTTCAAGGGTCTTGTTCATGCGGTTGTTGAGTTCGATTTTGTCGTCGAGGCATTTAAATACTTCAACAATTTTCTTTTGCTCACCTAAAGATGGAAATATTACTGCTATATTTTGAAATGAGCGTGTGTCAAACTTACCTGCTCCAATAGACGTAGATTCAACAGTTTTCATTAAGAATAATTCTTTGGATTTTAACCAGTAAAATAAAAACAAAGGAGATAGGTTTTCTTTACATATAATGCATTTTACATCCTGATTAAATGCAACAGCCTTGCTTACATAACAAATTGGAATTCGATTGTAAAGTTCGCTTCCTCTTACCAACAACAATAGTGAGTCAGCAGGAGCAAGACGACTGCCATTATTCAAGCCTTCTTTTGATATCATTGTATCCGATGTGAATACTCGGTCAGTCTTCATATTTCTGGCACTAATCCACGGTATATCGCTCCCCCAGTACTCCGGTCTCGATTTGTTTGGAGTCCCGCCAGAATACCAATTCGTCACTTCGCCAATGCTAGTTTTATACCAATCAGAGATCATTTTTACTTTCCTCAACATCAATGCGGCCGTCTTTCATCGATTCCGATGCCACTGATAGTTTTAAACAAATACTGCTAATGTGATTTCTCATCACCTCAACTTGCTCTAAACTAAACTTATATTCAATTTTTCCAGAAAAAAATAACAAATAACTTATGATGTCCATAATATCTTGTAATACACGCGGTAAATCTTCAACGAAAATTGAAAGACCTTTAGGGAAAAAGTGTATAAAGTCATTTCTATGTCTAGCTAAAACATCAATTGCAATATCATGACTGCTATCAAGTCCACTTGAATTATCTAGGGACTTTATTTTTTCGTATAGCGAACCAAAATAATCCAATTTCGCCAGTTCCGGCTTCCATTCGTTCTGTGGGTGCAAATACTCTGCGACTTTCCTTTTATCCTTTGTTTCGTCCTTAATCACATCCGCTTGGTTAGTACCTTCAAGGGCAAGAACCATAAAACATTGCACACAATTGTGCAATGCAATTATCACCCATTTCCATTGATATATGTCATCAGATACAAGATCAAGAGTTTCATCAACTTTTTCAAGCGACTTATACGCCTCTGTAATAGTATCTGTTCGAATAATATATGGGGGATGACTCTTGTACTCAGAATTCATACTCAATCGCCCCCAGACGCTTTCTGATCTCGTCCTCAAGTTCATGGGATTTGATAAACATTTCAGACAGCTCCCCTGTCAGCTGTGTCATTTTCTGATCGAACGGCACTCCATCATCTTCAACTTCTTCGATGCCGACATAACGACCAGGGGTGAGAACATATTCATGTCCGCGGATTTCTTCAATAGACGCAACCTTACAAAATCCTTTCTCTTCCTTATAATGCTTATCCTTGTTACGCCACGCATGATAAGTCCCGGCAATCTTAGCGATGTCTTCATCTGTAAAAATCTTATGGGTACGATCTTCCATCGTGCCTAGTTTTCGAGCATCGATGAAAAGTGTTTCACCGGTACGATTTCGATGACCATTACCGCCTTTGTTGCGTGTGATGAACCATAAGCACACTGGAATCTGGGTCGCATAGAATAACTGGCCGGGCAGTGTAATGATGCAATCCACATGATCCTTCTCGATAAGGTTTTTTCGAATTTCAAATTCAGCAGAGGTTGATGCAGACATGGATCCGTTAGCCAAAACAAATCCTGCTGTTCCATTTTCAGATAATTTCGAAAGGAGGTGAAGAATCCAAGCATAGTTGGCGTTCCCTGCAGGTGGTACCCCATATCCTTTCCATCGCTGATCATCAACTAAACGATCGCCTCCCCAGTCCGAAATATTAAACGGGGGATTCGCTAGTATATAATCGGCCTTGATTCCCTTGTGAAGGTCATTATGAAAGGTGTCGGCATTCTGCTGCCCGAGATTGTTATCCAGACCGCGGATGGCAAGATTCATTTTAGCAAGACGCCAGGTCGTCGGATTGCTCTCTTGTCCGAAAATCGAAATATTGCCGACATTGCCCGCATGCTCTTTTACAAACTTACTCGATTGCACGAACATGCCGCCGGATCCACAGCAGGGATCGTAAATACGGCCGCTGTAAGGCTCCAGGATTTCGACAAGAACTTTAACAACACTCGGTGGGGTAAAGAACTCCCCGCCGAGTTTTCCCTCAGCAGACGCAAATTTGCTAAGGAAATACTCGTATACTCGTCCTAAAACGTCCATTTCCTGACTGATTCTATCACCAATGTTGAAGGAAAGTACATCGATGAGTTCACCAAGAATCGTCTTGTTCAAGTCCGGCCTTGCATAGTTCTTGGGAAGAACGCCTTTCAGCGCAACATTATCTTTCTCAAGCGCGATCATCGCATTATCAATGATCTGACCAATCGTTGGTTGCTTGGCATTATCTACGAGATATTGCCACCTTGCTTCCGGTACCACCCAAAAGACATTTTCCGCTAAGTACTCATCGCGATCTTCCGGATCCGCTTCGGGATCGCTGACGAGTTCCTTATGTTTCTCCATAAACGCATCGGAGATATATTTCAAAAAGATGAGGCCGAGAACAACGTGCTTGTATTCAGCAGCATCCATGTTGTTTCTGAGTTTATCTGCTGCTTGCCAAAGTTGTTGTTCAAATCCTATGCTGCCGTTTACTGTTCCGTTGGCCATTTGATGTCACCTCAATCAATAAATACTTTCTTTATTATAACAAAGAATCACTTAATTTGTAGGTTTAAATATAGATCATCTGTTCTTACTTTATACGTCATACTCACGGTCATTAGAGTATTTAGTTTCCCTTCGAGTTCTTGCGCCCTTTAGATCTAACTATCAAATCACTACGCATCTATTACCACTTCACTATCAGTATGCCACTACTTTTAGAAATTACTTCTTTGGAATAGACTCTGCATCTTCAACTGTTAACTCCATATCAATATACAGAACCGAAGTACTAATCAATTTCTTCAGATCATCAATATCTCGACCCTCATGTTTACGTACAAAATGCGTTTCATCGTTACCTAACCATGCTGAACGTTCAGCTAAAGTTTGAATTTTGGAATGATCAATATAGTTTTTTATACAATTTACAAGAGTTATTGATTCGATTTTTTCCTTCTGGTCAGTATTGTTATGAATTGCAAAATCCTTAACCAAAAATTCTAACGATTTACGGTAACCGGGCCCCGCTATTTCATCCAGATGATACTCCTCGGCAGCATTTGCTTGATTAAAAATTTTACAGAACATCGGTGATAACGATTTAATAGCATCCGAAAAACTGACTTCCTTATGTTGCGAAGGACCAATCTCGATAATTTGGGGCAGCTGTATATTTGAATAACCTTTTCTTGCATTCTCGTCAGTTATAAGGTATGTAACGTAAAACGCTCTTCCACAATATGGACAGTGAAAAAAAGCATAAGCAAACCATTCTTCACGAGTTTGGTCAATTTTATTCTTCCCAGAATTGTCTACTTCAATATGCAAGCAGTTAGGTGAAATTCCTTTGCTACAATGTGGACATTCATTAGGAAGCGGAAAAGAAAGGCTAATTACAGTACCATGTTCACCATCCTTGTAGTGCCTTGTAAGGGTTACACTCTCTGAAAATGTTTTATCGTTATGAATTCTATCCAAGTTGAACATTTATCATCCTCCAAAATCCTTATTTCAAGTTTTCACCCTCATATAGAAAGATAAGACTTTTGTTCCTGCTCATATGTTTCGTATAAAACGTGCAGTCTTCTTTGTTGAGCGTCAGAATAAAGCTGTTATTATTTTCAAATGTCAAATCTTATTCAAAATGATCGACCGTAGTATTGTAAAACGGCCACTCCAGACACTTACCGTTCCTCCCACCTCCCCTTGTGTGATCGATCCGGTCATTTTCAACTTTACACTGGGGCTTTCGTTAAAATTAGTATCTCTGCACCCAATTTATACGAATTTATACGTCTCCCCTTCACCACGTTATACAAACTAGACTGCGACATTTTCGTCGCGCTGCAGATCTCCTTGATCGACATCTTCTTGCTGTCGTAGAGTGCCAGCGCCTTTTTGATCTGTGCTTGCGACAGCGGAGGCCGGCCTCCTTTTCGCCCGCGGGCACGGGCAGCAATCAGTCCTTCCTGGGTGCGCTGAACGATGATGTCGCGTTCGAATTGGCTCATGGCCATGAGGACCGTCGTGAGGAGCTTGCCGGTCGGTGTGCGCGTGTCGATCTGTTCCTTGATGCTGACGACCTTGACACCCTGCTTTTCGAAACGATCGATGATGGTGAGGAGGTCTTTAGTAGAACGGCCGAGGCGAGAGAGGCTCTCGATGACGAGGAGGTCGCCGTCGCGGAAGATTTGCTGGAGCTTTGTGAACTCCGGGCGTTCTTTGGCTGTGCAGGAGATTTTCTCGACGAAGAGGCGGTCGTCCGGGACGCCGTAGGTCTTGAGTGCGTCGAGCTGACGATCAATGTTCTGGGACTGTATGGAGACGCGTGCATAACCGAATATCATGTCAAATAACGCCCCTTTTATGGGATTTGTTTTATAGAGAAGTATATAGATTCAGAATGTACTTTTTCGAGACGTCCGTCAAGGGAAATTCGTTATTGCAAAAACATCTATTCCGGGGTCATTATCTCGATCTGCAATCCCGTTTGACAGCCGACCTGCAACAATAGGAGTACGAATACGATCATGATAACCGTTGTCTATCTTACGTTTACTCCTTCTCAAACTCTCCCTCGATGACCTTTAGATACTTGAATACGGTCGGATATGATAGGTTACAAAGATCAGCAAGCTCTCGTTTGTTGATGTCCTTGTTTTTGTATTTGGGATAATATCGGTAGAAAACCGGCGGGATGGAATTCGGCGACGTGACCGGACGACCGATCACCTTCCCTTTGGCAACCGCGTTCTGAAGACCACTCCTTACACGATCGCTGATCATATTCCTTTCAATCTCCGCAAAGACACCCATCATCTTGAGCATCCCTTCCGTCATCGGGTCGAGAGTTTGGGAACAGTCCACGACAAGCGTGCCGAATACCAAACGAAGATGCTTACTTTTGGCGATCTCCAGGATCTCACAAAGCTGCTGTGTGCTTCGAGTGATACGACTCACTTCCGTCGTCAGAATCGTGTCCCCTTCCTGAACGACATCTAAAAGCTTTTGCAGTTCCGGGCGATCCGTCTTTGCTCCACTTACGTACTCAAAGTAGATCGTCTTGTCCGTGGCACCACCGGCACGCAACTCCCGTAGTTGACGATCGATGTCCTGGCGTGACTCATTGGTGGAGCATCGTGCATATCCGTAGATCACGGTCATCCTCCTTCAAAAAAACAGCTAATCATGTAAAAGAAAGGGCTTTACGGTTTCGTTTACATTTTAACCCCTTCTTTGTCCGTTTCTCGGGACAAAAAGATACGTTTCTCCATGTGAAGGAAAAGAGATGTTTTTGTTTATATGGGTTGGACTGCACATTCGTGCACAAACCATCCTATATTCACTCGATTATTGTTCCAATTACGCTTAGAATTATCGGTTATTTTCTATCGCAATGACGCTAGATATCTCATTCGAACGAACCCAGAGGATCATAGTTGATTTTCGTATTACATACATTTATTGGGCGGCACCGGTAGTGGTGCAACATCTTATCCGGTATATCGTATTCTTGCTAACCTGCTGCCATTTTCAGATTGATGAATAAATTTTTCAACATCGTGTAAAATACGCTTTACATCATATCAAGTTCATGATACACTTTGGACAAATTCAGTTACACGAAGTTTTTTATGTCACGTGCTGTACAAAAAAAACATTGCCGATGTTTTCGGAGTACGGATCGAAGAAGTTTTCGCGTATGAAGTGGTTGAATGACAGGTTCTCGAAAAGAGCCGAAAGTGCGGGAGGAGGATTCAAAATGAACAGAGTAACAACAATAAATACAAGTAAGAGAACGGCAAGAATTGCGGGGGGCTTATTCCTTCTGATGGTTCTTTTTGGATTAGGTGCCGAGATTTTCTTCAGGCAGACAATATTTAATGTAAATGATGCGGCTGCTACGGCGAGTCGAATTGTATCGAATGACTTTTTGTACCGGGCCGGCATTGTAAGCGATATGCTGATGAGTCTTTGTTACCTCTTTACTGCACTGGCATTATACAAGCTATTCTCATCAGTCAACAAGAATATGGCTGCGGCAATGGTGGTCTTTGCAGCCGCGGGCTGCGTATTGCTGCTCTTCAATGTTCTGATTGAAATTGCGCCGCTTTACATTTTAAACGGAAACGATTATATGAACACTTTCAATGTGAGTCAGCGTCAGTCCCTGGCAATGCTGTTCTACAATTTGTACCAGCATGGTTATGTGATCGGACAAATTTTCTTTTCACTGTGGGTGCTGCCGCTTGGAATTCTGATTTATAAATCGGGATTTATTCCGAAACTGCTGGGCATCCTCTTCATAATCGAAACGGCTTTCGGCTTGTCGGCGGTTGCTGTGCATTTTCTGATGCCGGCAGCAACGCTCGAGACTCTTCTATCCATTCCCATGATGATCGCTGAATTTTCTTTTTTGTTTTATTTATTGATTCGCGGAGTAAATGTATCCAAATTACCGGTTTCAAACGCCTAAACCGTGAGAACTTGCGTGAATGAAACCAGTTTTACAGTACCTTACGATTATGACGGGAGATGAAAATCATGCAGGAAACAAACGGAGCCGGATGTTCCGTGCCGGTAAAATGTCTTATCATTGTTTATTCCTATCACCATGGAAATACCCTTAAAATCGCCGAGGAATTTGCCGGAACCTTATCGGCAAAGGTAATCACACCGGATCAGGTTGTTCAGAGCGAACTTGAGCAGTATGACATCATTGGATTCGGTGCCGGCATTGACAGCGGACGGCATTACAAGCCGCTGCTTGATCTTGCCGACACACTGCAGGAAACGGCCGGAAAGCCGGCCTTCCTCTTCTCAACGAGCGGAATACAGGGCGAGGATAAGGTAGCTAAGGATCATAGAGTGCTGAGAGAAAAGCTGCAGTCAAAGGGATACAAGATCATCGGTGAATTCAGCTGCAAAGGATATAACACCAACAGCTTCCTTAAGTATTTCGGGGGTATGAACATGGGAAAACCGGATAGCACGGATCTAAAGAACGCGCGGGAGTTTGCCATTCAGCTTCTGCGACCTTTATGAATCCAGCTCCCCTTCTCCGGGAAGCAGGGTCAGGTATTCGCGAATTTGCTTTTCTTCCAAGTCTGCAATCATTTCGGCAAATGGCCGGAGATCCTTTTCGACCGCGTATTTCTCGAGCGATTCAAAATACTGGAGGCGATCTTCTTTTCGAATTGATAGTAGTCATTATAACATGTCGCGCTTCTTCTTGATTCTCCTGAAAAAGGCACTTCTGCTTATACCAAGATTAGAAGCGGCTTCCTGAGCCAAGAGCGCTCCGCTGGCATACTTTTCGGAGACTTCATAAAACTTTGTATCGTCAATCTTTACCGCGGGTCTTCCCCGGTACTTTTGATGAGCGGCAGATCTCCTGATACCCTCCGAGCGCTGCCTAACGAGAAAAGTCTTTTCCTTTCTGTAAAGGGACGTCAATAAGGTGTAGTATGCCTTCCGATTGCTGTCGTCGATCACAAAATCTCTGGCATAGATATCATTGCCGGCACAGATTTCCCGCAGAAGCTGCCGAATTACAACAGCCGACCTTGATTCATCTGCATCGATTTTCGCAAAATCCACAGTCTTCTTATCGGATTCCCATCGCCTGGCGTAAAGAAAATCTCCTCCGTATCTGGTGTTCGTGCGAATCAGCCATTCCAGACGGTTTAGATAATCCATATGGCATTCTTCGAGCAGTTCCTGGAGATTTTCCCGATTCTCGCCGGGTGTACGTTCGCTGATAAATACCGGAGTCCTGTTCTCGCGAATATACTGAGGCTTCCTGAGCTCCAGCTTCAATCCTGGAATGCCCTGAAACCATTCACTCGTCAACAAGTCAATGACGCTGTAATTCGGCGTGAAAATGTAGGAGAAGGAATCATCTTCACGCAGAACGTATTCGATTTTGGATATGTAGTATGTAAGGCCAAGATCGTCGTCCAGACAAATCATCGCCGTTGTCGTTATCTGCTTCATGTGCTGCCTCTCATAAGTAGGTCATACGATTCCTTAAGAATCCACCCAAAGCGTGCCCCAAGCATATGCTTATAAAACCGCTTGTGGGTTTCTGTAATCAACGGTGTATTATCAATTAGTGAATAGATCTGAGACATATCGAGCCGTTCATACACCGCCTTCAATGCTGCATTGCACGCAGGAAACTCGCAGCTGTGGATGACGTCATAATAAGAACTTTTCTTGCCATGCAGCTTGATCTGTGAAGTCGGAAACGTAAATACGCGTTTTCTGGTTTCATCCACAGAATGTATTACTAATTCCATATCGTCTTCATCCGTCATATTCGGGTACAGACAGGATCCGTTATCAAAGACGGGGGCAAGAGAATATGCATTATCCTTTTTGATAAACCCCCAGTTACTGCCGTGCCGATCGAAATTTCCAAGCAATGCGTCGACAATATAAATTTCCCAGAATGTATGAATTGTTTCTTCTACGCGGGTTAATTTCGAATTGTCCAGTAGCATCTGCATAATATCTTCGTATGTATATTGATATAGATCCTTATTCTGATCCAGAGAACTCTCCCCGACATCGTTGAATGGTACAAACTGCACGCCTGAGTCGATGAAATCCTTACACGCCACAACTTGCTCACCTTGATAAGACCCTAAATATGTCTCCTGTGCATCGAACCCAAGCAAGGCAAACACATGACAGCCGATAAACTCGGACACGTGATTAAATCGCTTCCCGAAAGCTGTCATTTTCTGAAGCTTCAGCATATAGGGAGCATCTCCGATCAGAATCCCGTATTTCTTCTCGGAACCGCCGTAATACCGGCCGCTTAGAGGAAAATTCGAAAAATCCATACGTCACCTCTTTGAGTATGATTGTATCAACCGACGGGATGCAGTGTCAATAGAATATCACTTTATTTATAAGACTTGTTATATTCTGTTTATCTCTCTTTCAATATCGCGTCTCATTATTAAGGTATTATTCTATTGACACTGAACGAAGCGCTCAAATTCGACTGTAGTACACCCTGAATCACACCTCTCCCCCACATCCTCAAAATCGTCGAGATTGAAACTTATCCGCCTTTGTCGCGTGCGCGTTAAGAGAAAAACATAGTAGTATAGCGATTTTTAATTAGCTAGACCTATAGCTACTTCAGGATCGATTTCACTCATTTGGTATTTCCAGTGGCAGCCAATGGGAGAATCGTTGCATTTGGGCAATTCTAGTCCGGCGGTTACAATACAGCCGTTAGAAAATGGAGGGCAACCATTGCGTATCGTCCTACTTGATGGGAATCAGGACCATTCGTCAAGGAATTGAAGTTCAACCTACTCAAATGCATTCAGATGCTGATTGAGTAGGTATATCGTAAGCGGTAAACTGCACACACCTTCCGAACCTTGAAAATACGTGCGACACTTATCTCAAAAACGGGGTAAGCAGCATGTCATATAGTGAAAAGTTCAAGGAATGGGAAAACAGGATCGCAGCATT
>Ga0209467_1000176_pt1 | contig 118309 bp, 114 predicted proteins | sample Higcelwee11metaG_FD_187175 | JGI IMG/M metagenome (GOLD analysis project Ga0209467, IMG submission 187175) | Freshwater pond sediment microbial communities from the University of Edinburgh, under environmental carbon perturbations - High... | ecosystem: Environmental > Aquatic > Freshwater >...
CCGCGACGTTAGAGATCGACAGCTGCCCGATAGAAGGGTTTGACAAAGAGGAAGTCGAAGCGATCTTGGATCTCGAATACGGTCACAGCGTTGCCGTTATGTGTGCATTCGGGTATCGCTCAAAAGCACAAAGCGAACAAAAACGGCTTGAGCTAAAACAGATTGTTGAGTACCGCTAAAAGGGGAATCTAATGTTGCAAAAAATGGAACACTACACAGAACGTGCCCTTGAATACGGAACCGATTACGGTATAAAGATTATAGGGGCGCTCGCCATTTTCTTTATCGGAAAATGGGTGGTACGAAAAGTTATTACTTTGATGCGGCGTGCGATGATTAAGTCCCGCGTCGATGAAACCTTGATATCGTTTTCGGCAAATGCGATTTATGTCGCATTGATGATTGCTATCATTGTTGCGGCGGCAAGCAATTTGGGGATTAATACCACCTCGTTTGTAGCGGTTTTCGGCGCAGCCGGCCTTGCGATCGGACTTGCGCTGAAAGATACGTTGGCCAATGTCGGGGCAGCCGTATTGATTATCTTTTTTCGCCCGTTCAAAGTGGGTGATTTTATCGAAGTCTCAGGGGTGATGGGAACTGTCAAGATCATCAATCTTTTTTCGACCACGTTGACAACAAGCGATAACCGTTCGATTATTATCCCTAACGGAGCCCTGATCGCGGGCAATATTATCAATTACACCGGAAATGACAAGCGCCGTATAGACATGGTTTTCGATATCGATTACAAAGATGATCTCCGATTAGCCAAAGAGGTGATCATGAATGTTCTCATTTCCAACCCGAAGGTTTTAACCGATCCGGCTCCCGTTGTCGCGGTAGGTGCTCTAGCCCAGAATTCGGTGCAGATTTTCGCCCGCCCCTGGGTAGCGGTGGACCATTATTGGGACGGTATGTTTGAGATGACCGAAGCGGTGAAGCTGGAGTTTGATAAAAACGGTATATCGATTCCGTTTCCTCAAATGGTAACGCATGTAAAACAAGAAAACTAGAAAACCTTAAAAACGAAATTTTTTATCCACTCTAAAGGCCAATGCCGCTCCCAGAGCGCTCACCGATCCTCCGATAAACAAGAGGGACGGCGTATACTGATAGAGTGCCCCCGCTCCGATTGCCCCGAGAAATCCACCCAGTCCGTATGAAATACCGAAGAAAAATTGCTGAGAGAGGCGTTTGGCACTGTAAAGTTCAAAAAGCAGCGTAATGGCCGTGGTATGAAAGAGGGCAAAGCTAAAGGCATGCAGGCTTTGCGATGCGAAAAGCAGCGGTGTCGAATCGGGAAAGAGTGCGACGATCATCCATCGCAATGCGGTAATCAAGGCGGTTAATTGTAAAAGTCGTACCAAATTTCCCCGCAAAAGCGGTCCTTGGAAATAAAACATCAAAATTTCGGCAATCACCCCAAAACTCCAGAGCCATACGGTCGTGTCCAATGATATACCGTGTGCCGTAGTATAGATCGTAAAAAAGTTATAAAACGGACCGAAACTCACCTGCATTAGGAAAAATCCGACCCACAGCGGAATATGGTTACGGATCGAGAATAGACAAAGATCACCGCTTGATCCGCAGTCGCTTGAGGAGTCCGAATGGGGATGTTTGCCGATTATAGCTCCGAATATGAGGGTAATAAGAGCCATTGCGATCAAAAACCCGATACCGATATACGGAGTACTCAAAAAGCGTACCAGCACAAGCGAAACGGCAATAAATCCCAGCGAACCGAACATCCGGATACGCCCGTAGCGCTCCCTTCCGATTTGTTCCAGTGAAATCACTTCGATATAGGGGAGGATCAAGGCGATTCCGATACCAAAAAAGATATTCACGATCAGCAGCGGCCAGAAATGCTCCAGCGCGCCGTAAAAACCGACAGCGCTAAGCCCCATCAAGGCAAGTGCGGTAAAAAAAGTTTTACGGCTTAGTTTTAACCCTTTTAAAAATAAAAACGGGATTGCAAAGCGTACAAGCGGCGCGGATGCGAAAATAATTCCGATCTCTATCGGAGAATAGCCCACCTCGGAGAGAATTTTCGGAACAAAAATAATGTGTACCCCGATCAGGGCAAAATAGAAGAAATAAAAAAAAGCGATTAAACCAGCCACGTTAGGAGACGCGTATTACGGCAGTACCGCTGATAAGATCATGCAAAGCACGTTTGTCTTTGCGCAATAGCCCGATAAAAAATCCGATTAGAGTAATGAAAGAGAAAAAATAACCGATAAAACGGAGGGAGAGTTTCCAATACGAGGCGTTATCCATGGTTTTAGCATCCACTACACGAATACGGGCGAGCTTTTTCCCGGGCGTTTGACCGCTTTTATGCCAAAACCAAACGTAGGACAAAAGGAAAAGCGCTATTTGCAGCAGTGACGCTATCGGATCGGGAGGGTTGCTCTGGGCTTTCGGATCGTGGGCTAACACGTCCAATCCGCCGGCGGTGTGCATCTGATCGTAGCCGAATATCATCATCGTAATCAGCGATATCGGGAGCCCGATCATAAAAATATCGGTCGCAAAGCCTGCTACACGGGGCCAAAAAGGGGCATAGTCGATTTTCGGTTTAACGGGAGTCTTTATTCTGTTTGTCTGTTTTAGGGTACGCCATCTCATATTGATATTGTAGCTTGTTACGAATTAAAGCGAACTAGTGCGCTGAGCCTTCTGCTGAAGAAAACACAGCGTTAGCGTAGCCATAGGGATTTTATTCCTGTGGCGTTATAAAAATCAGATTGAGGTATAACGTTATTACTGTTTGTTTACCAAGTTGATTCATAATGCTGATATCCCAAACGACAGCAGCAAGTCTTGGGTAACGTTTTCTCATTCATCATTCTCACTCCTTAAGTTTCAAAGTTCCGGCGTTCATCCTTATCGCCGGAATCCTAATCCTCAAAAATGATTTTTATTAACGTTTAATTCCTAGAAGAGTCTCTAAAAGAGTATCGGAAGTGGTAATCGTTTTACCGTTGGCCTGATAGCCGCGTTGGATAATAATAAGCTGTGTTAGCGATTTGGACAAGTCGACGTTTGATGCTTCAAGTGCCGAGGATTGCATAAAACCGCGCCCTGCCGTTGCCGCCGCACCGATGATCGGATCGCCTGAGTTCGCCGATTGGAGATAAACGTTTCCGCCATCGCTTACCAGCCCCTCGTTATTCGTAAATTTTGCCATCCCGATTTGAGCCAGTCCGAATGAGCGGCCGTTAGAGAACGACCCGATAAGGGTACCGCTTTGATCAATCCGGATACCGACGATGTCTCCGCCGGGGAAACCGTCTTGGTTGATACCGCCGGTGCCGGAGGTCTTATCCAAGCTGGTCAGACCGTCAAAAGCATTCGAAGTTCCCAGTTTGATAGCCACATTTTGGTTAGGGGTAGAACCGTTATTCGCGGTAAAGTTGATATTCGTAGGGGTGTACGATGAGAGTGCCCCATCCGGACCAAAACTGATTTGACCGTCAATCTCATTAAGCGGTGCAAGGGTATTGATCTCACCCGGCTCCGGAACAGAGAGTTTCATACTCCACGTGGCTCCGGTTGATGAGTCAACCGCAGTTTTACGAAAATCCATTTTTAGAGTATGTTTAGACCCCAGTGAATCGTAGATGTCGATGCTCGCCGAATGGGTCGCCGCCTCAAGCGATTGAGAGAGGCGAATACCGGTACTCCCCTCGATGAGCGTTCCGTTAAGCCCTTGCATCACCTCCGTAAAGCGTTCGTTTTTGGTAATATTTCCGGTTGTATCCATAAATGCGGTAACCTGAAGTTTCACATCTTCTTGGAACGCATCACCGTCGCTATCGTTAGATATTTTGAATTGCCCTTTATTGTTGATAGTAACTTCTACGCCGGTGGCACCGGTAACAAGCTGCGCATGTTCTTGTACGATAAGACGGAGCTGTTCCGTGGTTCTAAACGTGGTATTAATAGGGGTCGTTGTATTGGTAAGATCAACTGCCGTATCGTTGTACGTATATTTATAGGCGGTAACGGAGTTCGTATCCAAAGCACCGGTATTGGTCAAGCCTAAAGCAATGGAGTTAGCGTCCGCACCGGTGATGACGATGTTTTTTGTTTCCGCCAAATCACTCTCACGGGAATTATCATTGCTCAATGTTATGCCTCCGGTACCGCCACCCGTTGCTAGTGCGCTAACGCCGGTCACTGCTCTTTTAGCATTAATCTGCTGGGCGATATAATCGGCATTATCATCGGCACTGGTTCCCGGAGTCGTACCGCTGATGGTCGTACCGTTAATCGTAAAGGAGAATGCGGAAGCGGCAGCTCCGATGGTTCTCGATACGGACGAATCGGCGTAACTGACCCAAATTCCTTGTCCGGTTTGCATGGTCAGGGAGCGTCCCTGTTCATTGAACATGACATTCATATCTTCGGCAGCATTCGTATTAGCGGTATGCGCGGTATTTGCCGCTGCCCACAGAGCCGCCGTTGCCGCATCCGCCGGTGCGATACCACCGCCCCCGACGGCGGGGAGAAATCCGGCCGCTTGCCATGCGGCATAACTCAGATAATCGGCTAAGTTGTAGGACGCCATTTCGTTGGTTGGATTTTTCGTCTCTACCGTATCACCCGAGTCAAGATTCGCTTTGAGGACTACCTCTGTAGAGGCATTGGCAGGGGTCGTAAGTCCGGGCGGGATATTGATATTAGAGATCGGTGCGGTAGAGTCGACTTTACCGGTCACCTCGTCACGAACCCACCCTTGGACGACAAAGCCGTTGTTGTCTACGAAATTTCCGGCGGCGTCAAATTTGAAATCCCCTGAACGGCTATATTTGTACGTACTCCCCGCATCGGAACTGACGATAAAAAAACCGTCCCCCTGAATGGCGACGTCGGTATTTTTATCGGTATTTTGGATAGAGCCTTGCGTCATAATCCGTGTAACGGAATTGATCGTCGTCCCCAGTCCGACCTGCACGGCGTTTTTCCCCCCAAGGTCTCCTTGCGGAGCGGTTGCGATTTGACTGGTTTGCGCCAACAAATCGGAAAAATTTGCACGAGAATATTTATATCCGATCGTGTTAACATTAGCAATATTGTTGGATTCAACGTCCATTGCTATCTGATGAGCTTGAAGCCCGGTTACACCTGCGAAGAGTGATCGTAACATAGTATGTCCTTTTTATGACAAAGTCAAATTAGTAAGCAAAAAATATTCCAAAATCATTTTCTCATCGAGAGCGCTTTTTGGATCATTTCATCCACCGTTGTTACCGTTTTGGCATTCGCCTGATAAGCGCGCTGCATAACGATCATATCGGTAAGCCCGACTTCCATGCGGACATTCGAGTTTTCGAGATGTCCGCTGCTTATCGTTGTTCCGGTTACCGCTTCTCCGTTCGTATCGGTCCAAAACATCGGATTGCCGCTGTTATCGCTTTGGGAAAATAGAGTGCTTCCCGTACGGGTTAGCCCTTGGTCATTTTGAAAATGATAGACTGCAATCCGGCCGATAGCACTCTGTTTTCCGTTGGAAAAATCGGCAATAACAATCCCGTCCGAATTAATACTGTATTGGTTGAGGGTTCCCCCTGAAATGCCGTCGGATTGCGATGAAGCCGATATGGTAGGCCCCGAACTGGAAATCAGACCGCCAAAAGCACTGCCAAGGTCAACGGTGACAGGTGCCCCGTCATTATTGATCGTCGGAAGGTTAAATGATTCCAATGCGCCCCTTTTGTCGAAGACAGCCGTCCCGTGCTGGGTATCGTACATAGTGGCTCCGTCATTGGAGGTAGCGGTAGCGACAACGTCCCAACTGACCCCTTGTTCCGGCTGAACCGCACTTTGGGTGAAAACAAGTTTTATACGGTTTTGATCATTTGAGGGGCTGATAGCATTGGCGCTCATAGTACGTTCGGCGACATCCGTACCGAGATTGCCGTAAAATTTTGTGCTGGTGGTAGGCTCTGTCGGATACGCTAGTCGCGTGGGCAGTTCGATCGGCCCCTGTTCATTTGCATCTGCAAGAGGAACCGTATTTGCAGTAGCGGTGATTTTAAAGGCTCCGGCATCGGTAACATCGTTTTGTAGTGCGTAGTTGTATTGTGAATCATAGGCGAAATTATTCATCATCGTCCCCGTCACGTACATCCCCTCGGTCGTAGTAAGTCGCCCGACGGATGAATTAACGTCACCGGCTGTTTTTTGGACTTCATCCAGAACGAAATTTCCTGCACGGGTAAAATACTGATCTTTTCCCGAAACGACGCCGAACCATCCGTTTCCGTTGATAGCTAAATCGTTAAAACGATCCGTATTGAGCAGCGACCCGTTTTGAGTATTCATGGTTGTCGCCTGCAGCCTTGTCCCTGCTCCGATCTCGTCATAAGTTGGAACAGAGCCGGAACTGACAAGCTTTTCACTAAACAAAGAGGCAAATTCGGTAGATGAGCCGCGAAAACCGACCGTATTGGTATTTGCTAAATTATCTGCAATGACATCCAACCCGTACTGGTTGGCTTGGATACCTGAGATTCCCGTATAATATCCCTGTGTCATCATTAGCCTCAGTTCGTAATTTCTTTAATCGTACTGAAATCGACATAACCGGAGCCGAGTTTGGCATAGGTTTTTCCGCTGTCGAATTTAATCGATTCGATCGGATAGCGTCCGACGCGTGCGGTAGCACTCGTCCCGTCGGTTTTGGTATAAGTTGATTCAACATAGTAAATCCCATCTTCCAAAGCTGTTCCGCCGTTATCTTTTCCATCCCATTTGTATTGGGCTACCCCTGCATCGGTTTCTCCAATATCGATCGATCTCAGTGTTTTCCCGTCTTTATCGATAATATTGACATTTCCGCTGGCGACCTTCTCCGGAAAGTATATTTCAAACGTTGCGCTCTCATCTTTTTCTTTGACAATCGCGTTGCTCCCCGTATCGGCCATTTTACCGATAGCGGATATACCCGAATACTGCATCGATGAAGTGAGTGACGATGCTAACGTTTCAAGAGCTTTATTCGTGTTTTCATTTGCCTCTAATGTAGCAAGCTGTGAAGTTTGTGTTAAAATTTTCTCACTATCCATCGGGGATGTGGGATCTTGATACTTTAGTTCCAAGAGGAGTAATTTAAGAAAGTCATCTTTACCCAAAACTGATTTATCGACAGCTGCCGTGGTTGTCGCCGTGGTTGCTGCCGATGTAGATGTTACGGTATTGCCGTATGCGTCGATTGCCATGATAGTCTCCTTTTAGGCGTAATTCGGAATAATGATTTCAAGAGCCGAAAGCTGCTCTTCGTTTAGTTTGAGCTCTTCAAACGACTCGTAGGAGCGGAACCGTTGCTGTTGCCCCTGCTGCTGTTGCCCTGATTGCTGATTATTTTGACTATCGCCTCCGGACATAAAGTTCATCGTCGCATTGGTAATGCCTTGGGAAGCGAGCTGCGCTTTGAGTTCGGTAGCATTATGGGCTAAAAAAGCAACGCTGTTGGCGTTGTTCGACTGAATGTTGACATGGACATTATTTCCCCGTTGCACGAGCGTTACTTCGACTTCACCCAGTTTTTCGGGATTCAATTTCATCGTAAGGCGGGTAAAAGGGGGTTTGTATTCTTGAACCGCCTCTTTAAGGTCACTTGCAAAATGGCGCATGCTTTGCTGTGCCTCTTTCGCTTTTACTTCCAAAGAGTCGGCTTTAGGGACATGCAAAGCTTTAGGAGATTCCCCTTCCATTTTTGTAGATTCCGACTTCACCTCTTTTGTATCATTACTCTCTTTTAAAAGGGCGACCAATGCATCGGTTTTATTCGTCGTTGCTGTTGACGTCGGAGCAATTTTGATCGGATCAACTTTCTCCGAAACGGAAGTCGAAGCTGTTTTTCCCTCCTTCTTGTCAATAGCTTGAAGAAGCGTGGTTAACGGCTGTGTTTCGTCATCAGATTTTTCCTGCACCGGTGTTTCTGTTGAAATCGGCTTGGTATTTTTTTGTTCTTTATTTTTTAATTCACTTAAGAGTTGTGTAATCGCTTCTATCGGAGCACTCTCTTCCATGACGGTTGCGGGAAGTGCCGCAACCGCTTTAGCTTCAAAAAGAGGCTTGGAAAGCAGTTCATTAGGGAAAGAAGCTTGTTCTTCAGGCTCTTTTACAATCGTTGAGAGAGAGATATTTTGAGGTTCCAGCCCAAGTTTTTCGGCTAATTTAACCAGACCCCCTAATGTTTTCGGCAACGATTTCGGGTCAGCCTGATATTCCGGATTTTTCGCACTGATCTCATTTTTTAGATAATCTTTAGCCCGATTGATCAGGGTGCGAACCTGATCAGACGTCATATTTCCGAGTAAATCGGTTGAAATAAGCGTTGTTTCTTTCCCCTCTTTTCCGCTCAAAAGTGTTTGTAACTCTTTCATTTGGGAAGTTTTTAACTCTGTTGTGCCTGCAGGAAGCGTTGCCGATTTGTTTTTGGGGTCAATAACAGCTTTAAAATCGTTTGCTTTAACAATTTTATTTTCATCGCTTTTGCCCTGGATACCGATAGAAGCCAAAAGTTTTGAAAAGAGATCATTTGATTTGGTTGAGGTTTTTGTATTGCCGCCCAATAAATCAAGTAATGGTTGCTGCCCTTTTGTCTCTTTGCTCTGTATGATCATGTTGTGATCCTTAAGTTGACCGGATAATATAGTGCTCCGACTAAACGTATTAGTTGTAAAGCAAAAAATATTCCAAATTAACTAAAGTAACGAAACGGTAATAATATAATTTTGCCTTAACATATCCTTAACCTTATGTAAGATATAATTCGCGAAAATTATTGCCTACCTACAAGGATATTCAGTGCAAAAAATTCGTAACATCGCCGTCATCGCTCACGTTGACCATGGTAAAACGACCCTAGTTGACGGATTGCTTAAACAATCCGGAACGTTCGGAACCCACGAACAAGTAAACGAAAGAGCTATGGACTCTAACGCCCTTGAAAAAGAGCGTGGGATCACCATTCTTTCTAAAAATACCGCGATCCGCTACGGCGATCACAAAATTAACATTATCGATACTCCGGGCCATGCCGACTTCGGCGGTGAGGTTGAGCGTGTTTTGAAAATGGTTGACGGTGCGTTGATCCTCGTCGATGCGTATGAGGGTGTTATGCCTCAGACTAAATTCGTTGTTAAAAAAATGCTCGGACTTGGAATCAAACCGATCGTTGTTATTAATAAAATCGATAAGCCATCAGCCGATCCTGAGCGCGTAGTCGATGAAGTATTCGACCTTTTCGTTGCAATGGACGCGACCGAAGATCAACTCGATTTCCCGATCATCTACGCTGCAGCGCGTGACGGTATCGCAAAAATGGACATGGCTGATCCTGACGGTGACTTTACCTGTATGTTCAACACCATTTTGGAAAAAGTACCTGAACCGACCGGTGATGCGGAAAATCCGACTCAGTTGCAAGTATTCACCCTCGACTATGACAACTACGTCGGGAAAATCGGTATCGCCCGTATTTTCAACGGTAAAATCGCAAAAGGGGATAACATCCTCCTTGCTAAAGCCGACGGTGAAATGGTCAAAGGGAAAATTTCTAAATTGATCGGATTCTTAGGACTTAACCGTATGGAGATCCAAGAAGCGGAAGCGGGTGATATCGTTGCCGTTGCCGGTATCGAAACGGTAGACGTAGGGGATACTATCTGTGATCCGCAAAATCCGATGCCGCTTGATCCGATGCACATCGAAGAGCCGACATTGACCGTTGTTTTCTCGGTAAATGATTCTCCCCTTGCAGGACAAGAGGGCAAACACGTTACGGCAAACAAAATCCGAGAACGTCTTGATGCGGAGATGAACACCAACGTAGCGATGCGTTATGAGACCGTCGGAGAGGGTAAATTTATCGTTTCAGGTCGCGGTGAGCTTCAAATCACGATCCTTGCTGAAAACATGCGTCGTGAAGGGTTCGAGTTCGGTATCGGACGTCCTGAAGTTATCGTCAAAGAGATCGAAGGGGTCAAATGTGAACCGTTCGAGCACCTCGTTGTTGACCTTCCGGCGGACAATGCAGGTACGATCATCGAGCGTCTCGGTCGTCGTAAAGCGGAAATGAAAGCGATGGTACCGATGGGCGAGGGCTTTACTCGCGTAGAGTTCGAAATCCCGGCTCGCGGTTTGATCGGTTTCCGTGGTCAATTCTTGACAGATACCAAAGGTGAGGGGGTTATGAACCACTCTTTCTTGGAATTCCGTCCGTATACCGGTAATGTTGAGAGTCGCCAATACGGTGCATTGATCTCGACTGAAGACGGTGTTGCTCTTGCGTATTCATTGTTCAACCTACAAGATCGCGGGGTTCTTTTCACAGCGCCTCAAACGAAAGTGTACAAAGGGATGATTATCGGTGAGCATAGCCGTTCAAATGACCTTGACGTTAACCCGATCAAAGGTAAAGCACAATCGAACGTCCGCTCATCCGGGGCAGATGAAGCGATTAAACTCGTTCCGCCGCGTGATATGAACCTTGAGCGTGCGTTAGAGTGGATCGAAGATGATGAACTTCTTGAAGTTACACCTATTAACATTCGTATCCGCAAACGTTGGTTGGATCCGACTGACCGTAAACGTTACGGGAAAAAGTAATAAGTTCTTCGTACTTTTCTGTTTAGTCAGAAGAGTACCAAAAGATCATACCGCAGTCCAAGAACGCTCGTTCCTCTCGGCACTTCTGCCTTCGTAACGGCTCTTTGTATTGGATTGCGGTACTTTATAAAATAATAATTGAAATTATTTCGCCATCTCTTTTCCCGCAATCATGCCGCTAGCCCACGCAAAGTTAAAATTATAGCCTCCGCGCTTCCCTACGATATCGAGTACCTCTCCCGCAAAATAGAGACCCTCTACCAGTTTTGACTCCATCGTTTTATTATTGACCTGTGCTGTACTAACGCCGCCGCCGCTTACTTCGGCATGTTTGAACCCGTGGGTATCGATCACCTCAAATTTCCATTCGCCGATCAGGTGAGCCAGCTTTTTAACCTCTTTCGGATTGAGGGTAGATACGGGTGCAGAGAGTGCAATACCCGCATCATCGAGAAGATAGGTCGCAATTTTGGCGGGGATAAGACCGCAGAGTGCCGTATGAACGTCATGTTTAGGGACGGAAGCAAACAGTTTCTCGACAACGCTTGCAAGCGTCTGGCGATCATAGCGCGGGAGGAGATTGAGTGCGATACTAACACGCTGTTTGTTTAAAAGAGCGAATGATGCTCTCTGGCTGATATCAAGAATGGCCAGTCCCGAAATTCCGTACGGAGTAAATAGGATGTCTCCTGTTACCTTTGTGTTACTTTTGTTATCGATAAACAGGGTGACTTCCGCCATTGTTTTAACCCCCGCCATTTTAGGATGGTTTTTGGAGTTTAGATGAAGCTGTACGAGGCTTGGATAGGTTGACACACTCTCATGTCCGAATGCACGGGCAAAGCTATAGCCATCTGCCGTTGCACCGAGTTGCGGAGCCGCTTCACTTCCTGTGGCGATTAAAACATTGCTATAACGTTGTTTGCCCCGATCGCTTTGGACGTTGAAATACGAATCATTTTTGGTAATCGCGCTCACTTTACAATCGGTGATAATGGTGACCCCCGCTTCACTTACCGCACTTTTAAGTGCGATCAATACTGATTTCGCTTCGTTGGAGAGTGGGTAGCATCTTCCGTCTTCTTTGATGTCGAGCAATAGCCCGATGGAGTGGCAGAGTTTTTCAAAATACGTAAAATTGAGCTGTTTGAGAGCATAGGTAACAAAATGGGGGTCATTCCCCGCATAATCCTCGCACGAAGCCGTTGTATTGATAATATTACAACGTCCGTTACCGGACGCTAAAATTTTTTTTCCGACACCGTTATTATGCTCATAGATAGTAACGTCCGCTCCCGCGCGTGCCGCAAAAAGCCCCGCCATCAACCCGCTCGCGCCGCCGCCGATAATTGCTACTGTTTTCATGGAGGGTATTGTACTATAAATGGCTGATTAGAAAAGAAAAGAGGGAAACGATGGCCAGAAGAGGATTAATCCTCTTCTTTTAATAAATCGGCACGAGGGAAAGTAAAGGTCGATTGACGCGTAACCGCCACTTTATCTTTCGCATCCACCGCATAGGCGTTAATGGTGATAGGAATCACGGTATCTTTGCGATCATCATTTACAAGAATCTCGTCTGTGTAGAGGACCACCACTTTTTTCTTAACGACCCCCGGCTTAACTTTGAACGCTTCTTCAGGTTCTTCGATCTTGATTTTACCTTCCATCCCTGCCGGAGCGACGACGTCAAAATAATAATCGTGGTCTTCATTCAGGGTGTTTTGCAACAAGAACGTATAGGCATTTTCAACTTTGACTTTTCCGTCATCGTTATGGATGGAGTACAAACGGTTCTCTTTGTTAATGTTTAAAAGCATGTACTCTTTTTTGCTTCCCATCATTGCCAAGATAATGCTGACAACGACCAATACGGTGATATATCCCAGAATCTTAGGACGGAAATAATGGGTTTTCCCTTTCATGAACAAGGTCTCTTTTTCACTTGACCATTCGACAAGGCTAGGTTTGCCGAGTTTGCCCATGACTTCGGTACACGCATCGACACACTCGAGACAGTTAATACACTCCAGCTGAAGCCCTTTGCGGATGTCGATATGGGTAGGACATACGGTCACACAACTTTCACAGGTGGTACATTCCGCTTTTGGATTGACACTTAACAGATCGTTTTGTTTCGTGAAGATTTTTTCTTTATGCTCACTATAGATGTCACCGCCGCGGTTTGGATTATAGATCGCCATAACGGTATCATCGTCGTACAAAACCGATTGAATACGTGAATACGGGCAAACATAGACACAAAAGTTCTCTTGGAGGAAAATGACGTCATACACCAAAAAGGCAACGATACCCAAGATCGAACCGATTAGAACCGTATGGTCGGCAGGGTTTTGAATATAGGCTAAGAAATCTTCCGGCGGTACGAAATACCACATTAAATCGGATGCCGCAATGAACGCCAAACCGGTCCACAGCAAAATCGCGACAAGGCGTTTTACTTTATTTTCCGGTTTTGAGTAATCCGGCTCTTGCTGTTTGTTTTTGATCCGTTTACGGAGCCCCAAAAGTTTCGTTTCGATCAAATCACGGTAAACGACGCGGAAAATAGTTTGAGGACATATCCATCCGCAAAAAACCCGTCCGCCGAGTACGGTAATCCCAAATATCCCGATAAAGAGGATCATCAGTAAGAACGGCATTAAATAAAGCTCTTGCATATCAAATTGGATAAACATCAAATGGAGTTTGAGTTTGTCAAAGCTAAGCAAAAACAGGTGATTTCCGTCAATCGTAATCCATGGGATAACCAAAGATATAATGGTTACCAAACCGTAAAACCAGTACCGTTTGATACGCCAAGGTGTCCATCCGGACAAATACTCTTTCCCTTTCGGGGTTGTTTCATTGCTCATATACTTTCCCTTTTTTGTGATTCATCAATCGGACACCGAATCGTCCCGATTACCATTGCTTCCGCATCCTCATCGTTTCCGATACCGATGACACCGTTAACGACCTCTTTTAGCTCACGCGATTCAATATAATCTTTCAGCGAACTTCGGCTCACTTCCAGCACCCGTGCAATTTCACTTACACTATGCCGTTTCTTCAATAAATCGATAATCTGTTCCAAATGAATATCGAATTTTGATGACGATTTTGATCCCCGCGGACGTCCAATCCCTTTTTTCGCATCGTCTTGCAACACCTGACGGAGTTGATCAATAAGACCTAAAACGACCATTGTATCACTTTTGCGGTCGATTATCACGCCCGGTTTGACAAAATGGAGGGTATTATTGTTTTTGAGAAGACAACTAAACATTTGCACGACATCTTCGATACAACTGCTTAACGTCCATGTATCGTAAATGATTAACGTATCCCCATCCAGAGAACGGAAGAAACGGACGACTTCATGACGTTCACTCAGCCGCTTATTCTGGGAAGTCTGATCCACCATCTCTTCATTGATGGTTATCCCCTTCTGATCGGCATAACCGTTGATCAATTTAAGCTGCTCATAAACACCGTCAAAATCTTTATCAGGTCGGATATAACTTACCGTCATTGTACGCTTAAATCCTTTCCAATTTTTAGTTTCATCGTCATTTTATCAAACAGTGACGACTAAAGTCAATAGAAAAGATTATTTTTTCGTCATAAATTTTGATCCATCAGGACGATTTCGCATTGAAGATCAATATTAAACTGCTCTTTTACCCGCATTTGCGCCTTTTGTATAAGGATTAGCGCATCGGCATAGGTACCACCGCCGGTATTGACGAGAAAATTAGCATGGACATGGCTAAAAGCCATCGCACCGACATGTTCCCCCTTTAGCCCCACCGCTTCGATAAGCCGCCCGGCATAATCACCGGGAGGATTTTTAAAGCAGCTTCCCGCACTCGGATCGTGCGGTTGATTGGAACGCATCTGCGAAAACATCTCATACCGCTCGTGGGAATAGCCGTGTTGCGCTTCAAATACGGCTTCAAAAACGACTTCGTTAATCGAGGTTTTTCGGTAACCGAATTCGATTTCATTTTTTTGCTTCCAGCCGCTTTGCGTCCGGAGTGCGATCAGATGGTTAAAAATTTCATACTCTTTAAGCCCCGCATTCATTTTGATCATCCCGCCGAGTGTTCCGGGGAGTTTGGAAAGATATTCGAAATGGGCTATATCTTTCTTTTTGCAGAATGAGACGACCCGTCCTCCCGGTGTTGCGGCACCGATGTGGAGGCCGTCCGATTCTTGACGGATAAAATCGTACTCCTTGGAGAGGATCATGAGCGGCGGCGGAGTGGGAGAGATGAGGACGTTATTGGCGGAACCGACGATCAAATGCCCCTCCGGGACAACGTCATTTTCGATTAGTGCTACCTCGACCGTCGGACCGATTCGGATGGAGCTGAATTTGGAAAAATCGATAGTTTTGGTGTTTAGCAAAGTTATTTACCTCAGAAAACAGAATAGCACGCAAGCGTGCGTGAGCTCTCCGCTGAGGAGAACTCAGCGTTAGCGTAGCCATCAGGACGAGTTCTGATGGTGTATTAAAATTATTGCATAAAGGTAGGGATCAGATTAAACATACGGATCGTAAAATCCTGCATCTCATTCATCATCCACGGCATGGTGAGAATAATGACGACGACGATCCCGATGATTTTCGGAATAAAACTGAGCGTCATCTCATTGATTTGGGTAGTCGCTTGAAAGATACTCACCGCAAGACCTAAAAACATCCCGACCAGCAATGCGGGAAGTGATAAAATCAACGCAATTTTAAAGGTTTCGATCCCTAGACCGATCAACTCCGATTGCATCATTAGCTGTACCTCAATTCAGTGTATTCGAGGGGGATCATAAACTCTCTCGGGTCGATTTTGGCGTCAAAGAACCCGTGTTTATGTCCCAGATCAAACAAAAGTTCGATCGCTTTGTATTGGGTTTCATTAAGGGTAATGGATTCGTCATTGGCATAAAGCTCGAGGTATTTTTCCAGTGTCGGAGCGTCGATACGGACAAGATTACGCTCCATTAACATTTTGGAGAGGGTCTCTTTGTGATCGCGTGCGATTTGTACCGCTTTGGTCAAAATATTTTCGTATTCGATCGCGGAGGTAATCGGCAATGAGCGGCGGATTGCCATACCGCCTAGAGGAAGAGGAAGCTCACCTCCGGAGAGTTCACACCATACGTCCCACAGTTCCCGTTCGACTTCAAGTGAATCATCGTACCCTAAAATAGATTCATGAATGAGGACTCCCGCATCGACGACTCCGTCCAAAACCGCCTGTTCTATCTCCAAAAAGTTCATATAGATAATTTTCGCATCGGGATAAGCGATTCGAAATAGCAATGCATTCGTCGTAAATTTTCCGCTGAGAGCCACTTTGAAGCGTTTTTTTAAGGTAGTTTCTTTTTTTCGGATAAGCTTAGGTCCGTATCCTTGTCCGAAACTTACCGCCGTTCGCAAAAGGGCATAATCGGCTCTTATATGGGGATAAAGCCCGAAACTGATCGCCGTGATGTCATAGATCCCTTTAAGGGCTTCGGTATTGAGCGTTTCAATATCTAAGGCAATATTGTCGAATTGTATATTCTCTTTTCCGACCCAACCGAATTTAATGGCGTAATACATAAAAATATCATCGGCATCGGGAGAGTGGGCTATCACCATTTTTTTCACTGAAAATCCTGTTCAAAACTGCAAATCAATTAAATTTTAACCAAATAACGCTAAAATATCTCTATTCCAGAATGCGAATTATTAATATTTCAATTTGTCATATTTTTAAAATATATTTCAATTTGTCATATTATGACGTAATTTTAAAACATATTAGTCTCAGGAGAGCACAGCATGATGGATCCAAACAAACTAAAATCGCTTGAACTTGCGATGAAGCAAATCGATAAAACGTTCGGAAAAGGGACGTTGATGCGTTTGGGGGACAAAGAAATTGAACCCATAAATTCAATCAGTACCGGATCAATCGGGCTGGATTTGGCACTCGGAATCGGCGGCGTACCTGAGGGACGCGTCATCGAGATTTACGGGCCTGAAAGTTCGGGGAAAACGACGCTTAGTCTTCAAATCACCGCCGAATGCCAAAAAAACGGCGGGATTTGTGCCTTTATCGATGCGGAACATGCACTCGATATCGGATACGCTAAAAATTTGGGAGTCGACGTCGAAAATCTCCTTGTCTCTCAACCCGATTACGGCGAACAGGCTCTCGATATCGTTGAAACGATCGTACGCAGCGGAGCGGTGGATCTGATCGTCATTGACTCGGTTGCCGCATTAACGCCGAAAGTTGAGATCGAAGGGGAGATGAACGACCAGCAGGTGGGGGTTCAGGCACGTTTGATGTCAAAAGCGTTGCGTAAACTCACCGGTATCATGCATAAAATGAACTGTACGATTATTTTTATTAACCAGATTCGTATGAAAATCGGTACAATGGGATACGGTTCGCCGGAGACGACAACCGGAGGAAATGCACTAAAATTCTACGCATCGGTCCGTATTGATGTCCGAAAAATCGCTACCCTAAAGCAGGGTGAGAGCCAAATCGGAAACCGCGTCAAAGCAAAAGTGATTAAAAATAAAGTGGCACCGCCGTTTCGTCAAGCAGAATTTGATATCATGTTCGGTGAAGGGATCTCGAAAGAGGGGGAACTTGTCGATTACGGTGTAAAACTTGATATTATCGATAAAAGCGGTGCATGGTTTAGTTTCGAGGATATAAAACTCGGACAAGGTCGTGAAAACGTCAAACAAAAGTTCAAAGATGAGCCGGAACTGGCTCGCAAAGTCGAAGAAAAAATAAAATCGGCTATGGGTGTTTCGGGCATCATAGCTATGGATGAATCTGATATAAGTGAGGTAGACGAATGATTTTTATTGATGAAGTAAGCGCGATCGAGGTTATGGATTCACGCGGCAATCCAACCGTAAAGGCAACCGTACAGCTAAGTGACGGCACACGTGAAAGTGCAGTCGTTCCGAGCGGTGCCAGTACCGGTAAACGTGAAGCGCTCGAATTGCGTGACGGTGATGCACGTTATATGGGTAAAGGGGTTCTTAAAGCGGTTGAAAACGTCAACAGCCAGATTGCAGATGCCATTATGGGATTAAGCCCGTTTAATCAGGCTATGGTTGATGCGGCAATGAAAGAGCTTGACGGAACGGATAATTACGGAAATCTCGGTGCTAATGCCGTTTTGGGTGTTTCTATGGCGGTTGCCCGTGCGGCAGCAAAAAGTCTCGGTATTCCACTGTATCGTTACCTCGGCGGTGCCAACGCAATGGTCTTGCCGGTTCCGATGCTAAACATTATCAACGGCGGCAGCCACGCCGACAACAGCGTTGATTTTCAAGAATACATGATTATGCCGATCGGTTTTGCCGATTTTGCTGAAGGCCTACGTGCTTCATCTGAGGTATATCATAATTTAAAAACCATCCTAAAAAATCGCGGTGCCAATACGGCGCTCGGCGATGAGGGCGGTTTTGCACCGGATTTGAGTTCTAATGAAGAACCGATTCAGGTAATCATGGAAGCTATTGCAAAAGCCGGCTATAAAGCGGGCGAACAAATCGCTATCGCCCTCGACGTTGCGGCATCTGAGCTTGTAGCGGAGGGTGGATACCGTCTTGATTCCGAAAATCGTACCGTTACCTCTGCGCAGTTGGTTGATTATTACGTTGATCTCTGCTCAAAATATCCTATCGTTTCCATTGAAGACGGCTTGAGTGAAGACGACTGGGACGGATGGAAACTGTTAACTGAGAAATTGGGTAATAAAGTGCAGCTTGTCGGTGATGATCTGTTCGTAACCAATGCCAGCATTTTGGCTGAGGGAATTGAAAAAGGGATAGCAAACGCTATTTTGATCAAACCGAATCAAATCGGATCGGTCTCAGAAACCATGCTGACGGTGCGTCTTGCACAACGCAACGGGTATAAATGTGTTATGTCTCACCGCTCAGGGGAGAGTGAAGATGCGTTTATCGCCGATTTTGCCGTTGCCCTAAACTGCGGTGAAATCAAAACCGGTTCGACTGCACGCGGTGAACGTACGGCAAAATACAACCGCCTTCTTGAAATCGAAACTGAAGTGATGTACGGTGAATATTTAGGGAGTTCTCTCTTTAACTAATGCACCAAGAAAGTCAACAACATCTATTTCATGAGGAGAAAGAGAGTCTGACCGAGCGTTATTTCGGTCTACAGACGTATAAATTCTTTCTCGCCGCAGGTGTTGTCCTAAGCGTAGGTATCTACATGGGATTTATCTTTTTCGGAGATAACTCTTTGAGCGTTCTGCTTGATCTTGAAGAATATCAAGACCATCTCAGCGGAGATATTGAGCGGCTAAAAGCCGAAAATGCCGCTTTGCAAAAACAGTATTTCGAGCTAAAAGAGCTTGATGCTGATTCACAATAGCAACAGGGGATTTATGAAAAAATATTCACTCTTTCTCTCGCTTTTATTACTCTCTCCCCTTATGGCACGTGAAAATCCTTTTTTTGCCAGCGATGAAGCCAAAAAACAAAAAGTGACTTCTAATATTTCTGATGCACGCCCTCTAATGGGAACATTGAAATATACTTTTCCGGATCAGGCACGCGTATTAAAAGAAATTACCTTTACGATCCAAAATCTGGACGGCAGTATCGAAGAAAAAAAGCTTCAGGTTGACCAGAGTATCGACTGGCATAGAGCGCTTATCATTTCTCAGGGCGGATCAGCGCCCCATATGGCAGCTAAAAACAGTTCATCAGCGGCAAATTTCGGATTTCTTCAATTGTATTCAAAAGGCAAATCCCTTACTATTAAAACTTCAGACCCTCTAATCCGCCATTTTGCATTAAGCAATCCGAATAGTATCGTTATCGATTTTAAGCACGAAGCCTCTTTTAACAGCGATCAAAAAACATTGAACGCCGCTCCGTATTTGAATGTATCGGTAGGAAATCACGGAAAATTTGCACGTGCAACGATTACGCTTGACGGACACTATGCCTATACGTTGAGTAAAGAAAACGGATTAATCAGTATTATTTGCAAGTGATAAAGAAAAAAGTTTTGAAGTGAAACTAGAGGTTCTCTCCGAAGGGAGAGAAAAGTAATTATTTTACAGCAGCCAATGCAGCTTCGTATTCAGGCTCAGCCGTGATTTCAGGTACGATCTCTTTATAGATTACAGTCCCTTCTTCGTTTACCGCAAAAATAGCACGGCATGTTACACCCGCAAGTGCGCCGTCAGCGATCAATACACCGTATGCGTTTGCGAAATCTTTGTTACGGAAATCTGATGCTACTACTAGGTTTTCGATTCCCTCTGTTGAACAAAAACGTCCTGCCGCAAACGGAAGGTCCATAGACACAACTGTCAAATCAACACCTTCGATCTCAGATGCACGTTTGTTAAAGTTACGTGTTTCGGTTGCACATACAGCTGTATCAAGTGACGGTACAACAACGATAAGTTGTTTTTTACCTGATGCGCCGCCGACTACTTTGTCAGCAAGACCGTTTGAATTGACAACGGTTACAGCCGGTGCTTTATCCCCTACGTTTACTGTGTTCCCTGCAAGATTTACGACGTTACCTTTTAACATTGTTGTTGCCATTTAAAGCTCCTGTTTTTTGTTTGGTACGAAAATTGTACTTAAATCGGATAATTTAACTCTGAATTATAGAAGAGATGTTTGTAGTTAAGGTATATTAAAGCTTGCAACGGGGATTTATAGTGATTTCTTTGTAATCGATTGCAAAATTGTTTCGAAATGACTCAACGGCTGCGCGCCCGATCATTGCGGCATTGTCTGAACAATAGGTAAGTTCGGAGAGGAGTAAATCGGCTTTATAGGGGTGTAACAACTCGCTCACTCTTTCTCTCAAATAAAGGTTGGCACTGGCACCGCCGACGATGGCAAAACGGACAGGCGGATGGGATTTGAAATACTTTTTGAGCTTTTGAATCAAATGATCCGTAGCCGTTTTTTGAAAAGCCGCCGCAATATCGGGATAAACGGATGGTTCATTGACCTCTACGGCCAAACGAACCTGATTTTTTAGCCCTGAGTAGCTAAACGCAATCAAAGGAGATTGCCACAAAGGGACGGTAAAAGAGAAACGGCTCGCATCGCCGCTTTGCGAGAGCTTCTCGATTAAAGGGCCGCCGGGATAGCCAAGAGACATCATTTTCGCCACTTTATCGAAACTCTCTCCATAGCTGTCATCCATAGTCGTAGCGACGGTTTCCATATCGGTATACGACTTTACTTCAATGAGCTGGGTATGTCCGCCGGACACCAATAAAACAGTTATAGGCAAAACGGCGTCTTTTTCTATAAATAAAGAATAGATATGCCCTTTGAGATGGTTAATAGGTAAAATAGGGATGCTAAGGGCTATACTGAGCGCTTTTGCCATCGTAACCCCTTCGATGAGGGTAACGCCCAATCCCGGTTCGTTGGTAACGGCAATCGCTTTTAATTGCAGAAACCACGGCTCACACTCGGCCAATATGGCAGGCAAAGCCTGGGCATGAAGGCGGCTGGCGAGCTCGGGGACAACGCCGCCGTATTTGGAATGCTCTAACTCTTGCGATATTTTCTTGTGATAGATCAATTTTTTCGTCGTTATTTCCGTAATGGCAATTGAACTATCGTCACACGAACTTTCTATACTTAAAATCATAATAATTCTTTCAGCGTTCGTGGTGAGCTTGTCGAACCATGAACACAATGTCCTTCGACAGGCTCAGGACGAACGGTACATATAATTTTCATGATATAACCCACTCTTTGACCCACGGCCATTCGCCGAATCCTGAAGCGGTGTTGATATGTCCGCCGTTCTCAATCACTTTCATTTCCACACCGAGCGCTTTTTGAAGCTCTGTTGCCTCTTGTATACTCATATAAGGATCATCGGTCGAAGTGACTAATAAGACCTCGTCGGAAAAAAGGTTTTTGGGTGCTTCGAGAGGGAAAAAGGTTTTTAGGGTTTCGATCTCGCAGGTCAGATGCGGAGGGGCAACAAGCAAGAGCCGTTTTACGGGGGATATCTCCCCTTCATTGCACAGATGGAACCATGCGATATTGGCCAAAGAGTGACAGATCACGATATCGGGGCGGAAATCATTCAAAAGGGCTTTAATCTGTTTCATCCATCGATTTTTACTCGGAAAATGGGGATTATCCAAAAGAGGGAAACAGACCGTGCCGTAGTCTTTGGCGATTTCACCGGCAAGCCATGCCTGCCAATGTGGATCGTCACTTCCTCCCCAGCCGTGAAGGATCAGTACTTTTAGCACGACAGGCCTCTGACGTAACGGCGAATTTCCTCATCCATGGAGAAAACGGCTTCAATCGACTCGGGTGTGCCGCCAAAACGGTTATAGGTATCGAGGATCATAGAGGAAATATCGACAAACCGGATCTCACCGGAGACAAACCTCTCAATAGCGGCTTCGTTCGCCGCATTCACGATGACGCCGCGAGCGGGATTTTTCAACAGGTCATTTTTGATTTCCCAAATCGGATAGCGTACCGCATCGATAGGGCGAAATTCCAGTGAACCGATTCGGGCCAAATCAATTCGTTCCACAATCGGAGTCTCAACGTTTCCCATCAGCGCATAGGCAATGGGAAGACGCATATCGGCGTGGGCAAAATGGGCAGTCGTAGAGCCGTCCGTATAATCGATGAGGGCGTGGATCAGCGATTTTGTCTCAATGAGGGCATCGTATTCCCCCTCCCCGAAAAGCCAGCGGGCTTCTAAGAGTTCAAAAAGTTTGTTGACCATTGAAGCGCTGTCAATAGTGATCTTCTGCCCCATTGACCAGTTGGGATGGTTCAGGGCATCCTGTAGTGTCGCGGAAGAGAGTTTATCCAGCGGCCAATCCCGGAATGCTCCGCCGCTGGCGGTAATCATCATGCGGCTGACGGTACGCTTGGTCTGATTAAGATACCACAGACCGAAATGCTCCGAGTCGATAGGGACGATATTGGAGGTGTCGACGAATGCGCCGCCGACAACAAGAGATTCTTTGTTAGCCAGAGCCACCTTTTTACCGCATTCGAGCGCTTTTAGTGTCGGACGGAAGCCGGCAAACCCGACCAGTGCGTTGACGACGTGTCGTGAAGACGATTCTTCAATCGCGTCGAGTATCGCCCTCTCGCCAAAGCGGACATTACTGTGGTTTACAAGATGGGTGTCTTCTTGGCGCATCACAACGACACGTTTAGGGTTGTAACGTTTGATTTGTTCGTTGAGAAGAGTTATATTACGCCCTGCGACCAGAGTATCGACCGACAGATTAAACTGATCCGCAATCTTAAGAGCATTGACGCCGATCGAACCGGTGGAACCCAGTAGGATCAAACAAGACCCCGTAAAAGGACAAGCATAATGATGGATGCGAACAGATACCCGTCAATCCGGTCTAATACACCGCCGTGACCCGGCAAAATCGAACCGCTGTCTTTAACTCCGGCTTGACGTTTGAGATAACTCTCGAACAAATCACCGAACACCGCACCGATAGCGGATGCCATAGAGATAATAATCGCCTGAGGAATACCGACAATCGTAACTCCGATAAAAAATCCGGCAGCCGTCGCAACGGCAATACCGCCATAAACTCCTTCTCGGGTTTTACTGGGGCTGGAAACACTAAACGGAGTTTTTCCGATGCTTCGCCCTACCACATAAGCTCCGATATCGGTTGATGCGACAACCACAAGGAGCCACAACATTGCGCTCATCCCGTAATCTTGGTACATGCTGAGCATAAAAAGCATTCCCGCCGTCGGATAGATAAAGGGGAGAAAATTTTTAGGGGGGATGTTTTGAGTGTAGGCTACCGCTGCGGCAAAAATCAGCCCCGCAATCACAAACAGATCTTCACCGTACGGATACAATGCCGCCGCTAACCATAAAATGGCGGCATAGGCGTACAAAGAGCTGTTGTTTATTCCAAACAAACGGGTGGCTTCATGAAAGGCCAACAGGTAAATAATACCCATCACGGTCCACATAAGCCAAAAGTTATTGATAAGTCCGACAACCAATACGCCGATAACAAGAAAGATTGCCGTAACAATACGCTCTTGTGTTGAATTTTTTGCAGTTTGCATAGTTTGATTAACCAATGGTTTTAATATTTTATAATTATAACATTTATTTTGTTATAGACCGATCCAAAAATAAGGGAATCTAAACTTTAATATCTAAAAGGTGCAACGGCTTCAAAGGTTTTTCATTTTCCTCATTTTTTTCGTTGTGTTCGGAACGTCTCTCTTCTTGTTCCGCCTGCTCTTTGGTGTGTTCACGATCAGGATCAACCCCCTGATTCTCTTCAGCGGGCCGCACCTCTTCAATCTCTTTTTTAGCTTCTTGGGAAGCGGATGCGGCGGCTAGAGCTTGCAGTTCAAATCGGTTTAAAACGGCATTTTTTTCGCTGGCGACGCTTGCCATTTGCTGATTGACGTAAATTGCACCGCCGATCGGACCGATATCAGCCATAAGAGACCTCCTTTACCCTTTGAAGACACTCAGTGTTTTATAATCCGTATAGAGGACATTGGCACCCTCCCCCATTTTCACTTCTCTTCGGGGAGTATAATCGACCAAATAGCGCCCTTTTTCAAATACAGAAAAATCGACGCACAGTTTCGCGGCCGCTTCGAGGAGTTTTTCGGGAAGCTGCTGTTTGTCGGTCGAGATAATCACGTGCGCGGAGGGGCGGTCTTTGAGATGCATCCAGATATCGCGTGCTTTGGCATTGCGCAGAAGCTCAATATTTCCTTTCTCACTTTTACCTAATGAAACCTTGACCCCCTCAATCCAAAATTCGGCGATCGAATCGGACGATTTGACTTTTGATCCCATGGCTTTCGGCGGGAACAGCAGCGTTATCTCTTCGGGAGACGAAGCCTCTTCCATGGTTTGAATAAAAAGGTCTAGATGGCGGATTTTGGCTTCGAGATTGCTTCGCTCCTGATGGAGTCCGTGTGCTTTTTGTTTCGCTTTTTTGGAACGTTTAAAAAAACTCTCCGCGCATCCTGCCGCCGTTGTGCATCCGGAGGGAAGTTCCAATTCCACCGGAGTCCCGTCAAAGTCCATCAATTCGGCCTTTTTCTCATACGGTTTGACGACATCCAGATTGGCCAGAATCAAATGACCGGCATTTTGAGACGCTTGCGCCTCCCGCATTAATAACCCTTCTTCCTCCAGCGCGTCCAAATGTTTGTGCAATTGGCTTAAACGCTTTTGCAAAAGGGCTTTTTTTTCATGTTTGAGCTGACTCAGTTTATCGCTGCTTCGTCGTCGAAACTCTTCGATTAAATAGTCACGGACATTCTCGAGAGGGTATTCTTTCGGTTCAAACGGCGGCGATGGTATTTCTCCTAATTTTTGTCCGACACGGACACTGCGGGCGGAAACATCCTCATCGATATGACGCAACGCTTCTAAAACGACCCCCTCTTTGTCCAAAAGTATGACGTTGGTGTGCTTTCCGGTAAATTCGAGCTGCAAAATAGTCGTTTCCGATTTATACGAGCCGCTGGTCGTCGTCGTGATTCGGATAATTTTATCGTTATTATGGAGGGTAATCGATTGGATTGAGGAGCGGTTGAGCCGCTTTGCAAGCAAAATATCAAACGGAGCCTGATACATTTTACCGCGGGTTGGGATCTCGCCGATCGTGATAGCCGAATTGCCCCTCTGCATCTCAAAATTCCAACTGTTTTCACGATTAAAAACCAATTTTAGTGCAGTATCGTTAACTCTATAGGCGGCTACGATATACGAAAACTCCTGCATATAGGCAACAATCTGTTTTAAATAAGAAAATCTCATAATTTTACCTTCGCTTTAGAAAAAGAGAATTACAATGATGCAATACTGTAACTAGGATTTTAAAATCAATGAATATATTCAATACTATCAAATCTAAGTTTATCGTCAATCTCGTGGCAGCCGTGGGTGCTATCCTTGTAAGTGTCATTGTAGCATACTTCATCGCCGTAGGCTCGATTAAAGAGATCATGATCAGCGATCTAAATACCGTTGCCGATGTGCTGGAAAAGAATGTTAACTACATCGCCAATGTCGAACCCAAAGCATATGAAGAAGCAGAATTTAAAGAGGAGATCAAAAAGATCAAAATCGGTAAAAGCGGCTATGTCTATTTTATCAATTCGGAAGGGGTGATGACGATTCACCCGAAACCGGAAGATGAAGGAAAAAACAAATCGGGGCACGATTACGTGGATCATATCCGGGCCGATAAAGCGGGAGGGGTATACGAGTATGTTTCCGCTACGACGGGACAGGATAAAATTGCCGCCTACCGATATATTCCGGCATGGGACATGTGGGTAATTCCGGGAATTAACAAAGCCGATTATTTCGACGAACTCCGGGCAAGCTTTTTTAAATGGTTTTTACTGTTGGGGAGTATTCTGACCGCCATGTTGATCGCGATCAATTATGTTTCCGGTACCAGTATTCTTCACCCGATCGAAGAGCTTGATAAAGTTTCCAGCGATCTTGCCCACGGAAACGGCGATTTGACCAAACGGCTGCCGATTCTGAACAAGAACGATGAAATCGGGATAGCAAGCCTTTATCTCAATCAGTTTATTACCAAAATCCAAAGTACGATCAACGATACCAAACAAATCACCTCGTCGGCCGTTGACTCTACCACGACACTCAACAGTGCGGCGGCGAATCTCTCTGCCCAATCGGAAAAGACCAATACGATCGCACAAAATACCAATAGGACCGCTTCAGAGATTGAAGTAACCTTGGAACAAAGCGTCAACATGGCAAAAGCGACCTTAGAGAACAGTCGTTTAACCGAAACGGAACTCAGCCATGTTCGCGATATTGCGACTGCTATTACCAATGAAGTACATAAAACAACTCAGATGAGCAGTGAACTCGGAGAGCGTTTCGCGCAGCTTTCCAGTGATGCGGCAAGCGTCAGCGGCGTACTGAGCATTATTTCCGATATCGCCGATCAAACCAATCTTCTCGCTCTCAATGCCGCTATCGAAGCGGCACGTGCCGGAGAACACGGGCGCGGCTTTGCCGTCGTCGCCGATGAAGTGCGCAAACTCGCCGAACGGACGCAAAAAAGTTTGACCGAGATCAACTCGACAATCTCGATCGTGATTCAGTCCATCTCCGATTCTTCGGATATGATGCATTCAAACAGCCAGAATATCAGTCGGCTTGCGGAGCGAAGCGAAGAGATCGATCTCAAAATCGACTCTGCTTCCAGTGCGCTGCGTTCAAACGTCGATGCGAGTCATCAGAGCGTTCAGCAATCGGAAAATATGGCGCAAAAAATTCATGAAATCATCCATAAAGTTTCTGAGATGTCCAGCCTCTCCCAAAGCAATCAGGAAGACATCAAGCAAATTTCCAATATCGCCGTAGAACTCTACAATGCCGCTACCAACTTGAATACACAATTAGGTCAGTTCAAGTCCTAAAAAGCTTCCTTTACCGTTTTCGCTATAATTTCCAAAAAGATTTAGGAGGATAGCGATGCGTTCACCGCGCGGATTCGGAAAAACATACTTTTCGCTTGTCGCTATCCAAGCCTATGCGTCTGAAGTGCGCCTCCTTCAGATTATCCATCAAATCATCTGGATTTGCCCGACCCATCCTATCCATACCTACTCGACCGTTTCACCTCCTGATAACGATTAAATTTATCTTTTCAGTTCGTCCAAAGCCGTACACAGTTCGACGGGCTCACTACGAACGGATACAAAATTAATTTGTTATTCAAGGACACGCATGGTCAAACAAACTATTTCACTCGTTGCCGCGGCAACACTGGCTGCCTCTTTAGGGGCTGACGAATTCTCATTCCATCCGATTGTCGTAACAGCGACCAAAACGGAACAATCTCTTAACACGATCACCTCCAATGTCAATGTCCTAAGCACTCAGGAGTTGGAAGAAAAACATATCACCTCCGTCGCAGACGCTCTAAATCTAATTCCCGGAATCAGCGTTGTCAGCAACGGCGGTTTAGGGAAGTCGACCTCCCTCTTTTTAAGAGGATTTGATTCGAAAAGAATTTTGGTTCTGATAGACGGAGTCCGTTACAACGATATTTCAAACTCGATAGACGGCGTCTCTTTGGAACATTTAATGCTCAATCAAATAGAGCAGATTGAGGTGATCAAAGGGGCGCAAAGCGGCATTTGGGGAAGCGAAGCAAGTGCCGGAGTCATCAATATCATTACCAAAAAAGCCCCGCTCGGTACGGCGGCGGATGCCCATGTCGAGTACGGTAGTTTCAGTACCAAAAAGTACGGCGCCGATCTCTCCCACAAAAATGACACCTATGAGTTCAAAATCGGGGCTAACAAGGTTGTTAGCGACGGATTTACCTCGTATGCGAATCGGGGCGTGGATATAGATCATTACGAAGATGACGCGTATGAGAATCGAACGCTTAGTATCCAAGCGGGTTATAATTTTGACGGCGACAATAAAGTCCAAATCGCGCATACCGATATCGACGCCTATTCCCAATACGATAATTACAACGGTGACTCCTCAAAAAGCTATACCAAAAAAGAGAAGTTAAGCCGAATTTCGTATGAAAATATAAGCTCAATTGTTACGACAAAACTGCATGCAAACCGTTCAACATTCAAAAGAGACTATTCTGACGGTTCAAAATTCGACGGAAGGGAAAATGAATACGGAGTAACCTCTGAAATCCGTTATGCCAACGATGATTTTGTTCTATTCGGTGGGGATTATAAATCGTTCGAACATCTCAATCAACTCAATAAAAAGTTTACCGACAAAGCCCTGTTCGCGACCAACAGCAATACGTTCATGAGCCGTTTGATCCTTACCGAGTCTTTGAGAACCGATAACTATGATGCATTTAACGACAAAACGACGGGGAAAATCGGGATCAGATTTAATATCGATTCGGATACCTACCTCTCCTCCAACTACGGTACGGGGTATAACGTCCCGACACTGTATCAGCTTTACGACGGAACCTACGGAAATCCGGCATTGATGTCCGAAAATACCCGAAGTTATGACGTATCGCTCGGCTATAACGGTTTTGAAATAACCTATTTTTTCAATCGTATAAACGATATGATCGATTATGACTTTACGACCTCTGCGTATAACAATATCGATGGAACGTCAACGTTAAAGGGTTTTGAATTTGCGTATAAAAGGGAAGTAAGCGACGATACGTTAGTGTCATGTAACTATACCCGTCTAAGTGCTAAGAACCAACAGGGAGAGACCTTACGCCGCAGAGCGAAAGAGAACTTCAAATTCGGAGTCGATTATTACGGCATCAGCAACGTTCATATCGGGCTAAACGGAGAATATGTGGGAACCCGATACGATCAAGAGAATAATAAAGGCGCTCAGACGGGACGATATACCGTAGCCAATGCGGTCGTAAACTATGATCTCTCCGATACTATCAGAATTTACGGAAAAATCGATAACATAACCGACAAGTATTATCAGAGCGTCAATAACTACGCCACCGGTCCGCGAGCTTATTACGCCGGGTTAGAGGTCTCCTTTTGATGAAGTATTTTTTAACGGTTATTTTTTTCGGATTGTACCTGTTGCGGGCCGATCCGATAGAGGTGACGATCATTTACGGCAACGACAAGCCCGACAGAGTGATCAACACCGAATACACGGAAGGGATGAGTGCACTGGATCTGCTCAAAAAGGTGAGCAATGTCGAGACGGCTCAGAGCGGGCCGTTCACCTTTGTCCGATCCGTTGACGGGGTACAATCGGTGGTCGGGAAATTCGGCTGGTTTTATATGATCAACGGAGAAGCAACGCACACAATGGCACAAAACTATGTTCTCAAAGATGTATTGACAATGACATGGATATACAGGGTGGAAGCATGCTATTAAAACTGGTGTTAGTAACGCTGTTAGCACTTCAACTGAACGCGGTTGAGCGGATCATAGCACTCAGCCCCGCGATCAATGAGATCATCTTTGCCCTCGGTGACGGAGGCAAAATCGTCGGCAATACCGACTATTGCCGCTACCCGAGCGAGTCAAACAAGATACCAAAAGTGGGGGGATACTTCTCTCCGTCGTTGGAGAAAATCGTCGCGCTTAAACCCGATATCGTCATCATGCAGGAGAATAACGCCGCATTTGATGAAAAGCTGCGGAGCCTCGGATTACGAACGATGGTGATGAAAATCGATTCGCTCGATTCGATCAAAAAAGCGATTACCGATATGGGAAAATTGTTGCACAAAGAGCCTCAGAGCGGATCGATCATTGCTAAAATAGATCGCTCACTCGGAGGGCTCAAAGGGATTGTAAAAGGTAAAAAGATTTTGATCCCCATCGGCTACCATACGGAACTCTCCAAAGATATCTATATCACGGGACAGAACCTCTACTTTGATGACATCATCGAAGCCAGCGGCAATATCAATGCCTTTCAAAGCGCTCAAAAAGGACAGCCCGTTCTCAATTTGGAGAAAATACTCAAACTCAATCCCGATATCGTGATTATTTTGGCGCCGTTGATGGGAGAGAAGCGAGTTTCCAAAGAGGCTCTGATCGCACCGTGGGTCAGCTTGCCTATCAATGCGGCAAAGACAAAATCGGTGTTTGTCGAAGAGGGAGAGTATGCCGGAGTCCCGAGTCAGAGGGTAGTCCGATTTATCGACGATTTCGGAGGGTTTTTACGTGAAACTGCACGTTGATAACATCACGACCTCCTATTTGCGGGATATCTCGTTTGAGTTAGAAAATGAGAATGTCGTGGTTCTGGGTTCCAACGGGGCAGGCAAAACAACTCTCTCCAAGGTGATCGTCGGATTGGAAACGCACGACAATGTTATTTATGACGGAGAGCGTGTGTCGGAACTGGGTGCGGCGCGGCGATCTGAAGCGCTCAATTTTATCCCTTCGAAACTCGAAGTATTCGATGAATACATCGATGTGGAAGAGTTTTTAGGGCTAAGTCTGCTCAACGGAAGCGATCAAAGCACTATGGAAAGTGTCATGAAACGGTTGGGGATTGAGCATCTCAAAAACAGCTCCTGCAAAGCGATCAGCAGCGGGGAGAGCCAGATGGTGCTGTTTGCAAGCGGATTGCTGCACAATGCCGCTCTCACCATTTTCGATGAGCCGACCGCCAATCTCGACAGCGACAAGAAGATCAAAGTGTACGAAACTCTCAAAGAGCATCCGGGATGGAAGATGGTGATTACCCACGATCTGAATCTCGCCTATCAGCTGGGATATCGAATCCTCTATTTGCAGCAGGGAGAACTCATCTATGACGGAAACTGTGAAGCGTTCTTTGCATCGGAGAATCTGGAACGGCTATTCGGAAACTCGATTAAGAGGGTGGAGGGGTATTTCATGGTGAATTACCGATGAAACTCATGATCTTCCTATTTTCCCTGATTGTGTTATCCGTTGCCCCCTTCATCGGCGAGACGCCGCTTCAGATAGGAAAAATTTTCGATCCCAACGCGATGGAGCATCTTCTGTTTTGGGATTTGAGACTTCCTCGGGTGGGTGCGGCATTTTTCAGCGGCGCCATATTGGCACTGGGGGGGATGGTGTTTCAGGCGGTATTTCGCAACTCCCTCACCACCCCTTTTACCCTCGGTGTATCGAGCGGTGCGACGCTCTTTACCGCCATCGGAATCGTTTTTCTCCCGACATCATTGATCGCCCTCTCCTCGCTTTTTAGTTTTGCGGGGGCATTTTCGACGGTCTTGCTGCTGTTTCTTTTTGCTCGGTCCCTGCGCGCCGAACAGACCAATTCGCTGCTGCTGATCGGGATTGCACTGTCGTTTTTCTACTCCGCCGCACTGATGGTGGTCTATTACCTCAGTGATCTGGAGCAGAGCCACTCGATCATCCGCTTTACGATGGGGAGTCTCAATGTTGTCAGAGTGCAGAAGGTATACCCCCTTATCGCCGCCGCACTCATCTTGCTGGGTGTCGTCTCAAGGTACAAAAAAGAGCTAAAACTGATCCTCACCTCGTATGAAAACGCTTTTCTCAAAGGGATCGAGATCAAAAAAATCACCCTGATCCTCCTTTTAGTCGTTTCGCTGAGCGTCGGGGTGAGCGTGAGTATCGTAGGACCGATCGGATTTATCGGGCTGGTGATTCCCCATATTATCCGTCTTGTCTATAAAAAAAGCAGTGAGAAGCTCATAATCGCTGTTTTTTACTACGGCGGGGTGTTTTTGGTGCTGTGCGATCTGATCGGGCGTAATCTGGGAGCCGTATCGGAAGTCCCTATCGGGGTGGTCACTTCGTTTATCGGCGGACCGTTTTTTATCTATATCATCCTAAAACGAAGAAGAACCGATGGTTAGTCTCTGTATTAGCGCGATCTCTTCCAATCAGGGGAAAACGATCCTCACCTCGGCACTACTTTATTATTTCAGGGACTCCGTCCGCCCTTTCAAAGCGGGGCCCGATTTTATCGATCCGCAGTTTCATACGAAAATTTGCGCAACGGAGAGTGTCAATCTCGACCCCTTTATGATGACCCCCGCACAGGTGAAATGGCTCTACAACCGTTACAGCGATAAAGAGGTCTCCATTATCGAGGGGGTGATGGGATTTTATGACGGGATGGATAAACGCAGCAGTGCCTATGATATCTCCAAACTGCTGAACGTTCCGACAATCCTCCTGCTGGAAGGGAGCGGAAGCTACATCACCGTATCCGCCGTGATAAAAGGGCTGAAAACCTACAAAAGAGGCAATACGATACGCGGGATTGTCCTCAACCGTATCGGCTCACAGAGCCACTATGAGCTGATCAAAGAGCGGATCGAAAAAGATTTCGACGATGTTGCCGTTTTGGGATGGATACCCGATCGGCTCACGGCACTGAGGGATACCCATCTGGGGCTTGATTTAAATGAGATGGATAAACTCGAAGCGATCTCCAAAGCGGTGTTGGAACATATCGATATTGAATCGCTTATAGCCCTAGGGAGATGTGAAGCCAAAGAGAACACCTCGTATCCGTTTAGAGTGCTCCCTAAAAGCGATAAAAAGATTGCGGTTGTGAGCGATGAGAATTTCTCCTTTTTGTACCATGATAATCTCCGATTTTTGCACGAGGTATTCGCCGATGTCGTTATCGTCCGCCCCTCACGCGACGAAGTGATCCCCGAAGAGTGCGACAGCGTCTATATCTGCGGCGGATACGTCGAGACGGAGAGGGCGTACGCTTCCATCCAAAAAGCCCAAAAGTTTAAAGCTTCATTGATTCGTCATGCCCAAACGAAAAAAATCTATGCCGAATGTGCGGGACTCCTTTACCTCGGAAAGGGCGTCGATGAGAAAGAGATGAGCGGAATTTTGGAGGTCTCGTTTACTCTGGAAAAACGGTTCCAGCGGCTGGGATACTACACCAACGAAGCGGGGGTCAAAGGGCACGCCTTTCACTATACGAAACCGCTTGATGATACGAGAGGGTTTGATATCCTCACCAAAGGAGAGGGCGGAAGCGTCGGAAGCTGGCAGAGTGCTAATACCAAAGTGTTCGGCACCTATCTGCACACCCTCTTTCGAAGCCATCCTGCTCTGGTGAAAAAGAGGCTGATGTGAGGGCGTTTGATCTCCATGCACAGACACTGCTTCAATCGATCTTCTCATCACGCCGTGACGTGAGGGGGAACCGTTTTATCGATGAGCCGATCGAAGATGAGGTGCTGAAAAAGATTTTGGAAGCGGCGATCTCCGCCCCCTCGGTCGGTTTTTCGCAGCCGTGGAAGTTTGTTATCGTAAAAGATGCCGCCAAACGGGAAGAAATTTATAACGAGTTTGTGAGTGAAAACGCCAAAGCCTCCAAAAAGTTTAAAGACAATTCCCTCTATCCGACCCTCAAACTCGAAGGGATCAAAGAGTCCTTTCTCAATATCGCCGTCCTCTACCAAAAACCGACCAAAGCCGTGTTGGGGCAAACAACCAAAAAAAAGATGGGGGAGTACAGTGTCGTCTGCGCCATCCAAAACCTCTGGCTGATGGCACGCGCCCATAATATCGGGGTGGGGTGGGTGAGCATTCTACGCCCCAAAAAGGTGAAAAAGATTTTGGGGATCGGCGATGAGTACAAACTGATCGGTTATTTGACGATGGGGTATGTGAGCGAATTTCTCGACGAACCCGAACTGCTGAAACTGGGGTGGGAAGAGAAAAAAACAGTGGATGAGGTAGTCGAATGGGTGTGAAGAGCGTTATAACCCTAGCAGATTTACCGCAATCTCTGGATATCACCTCTCTCGAAGCGAGCAAGGACGGGGTGATGGACAGCGTCTATTTTCTGAACGATGAACGGGTATTGAAAATTTTTGAAAACGCTACCGTCGCGTCGGTTGAGGAGGAACTAAAACTTCTCACCCTCTGCGAAACCCTCCCGATTGCCAAACCTTTGGGGGAGGTGTTGCGTATCTGCGGCAAACCCGCCCTTATCTATCGCCGATGTCATGGGAAAAGTCTTAAGAGTGCCGAGATCAATGAGGTGCGAGAGATCGGAACGTTTTTGCGCTCTTTCCATACCCTAACGGCGACACGGCAGAGTGCTAACGAGCCGTTATTTGAGAGATCGAGGCTGGAGCGGATGATCGATGAGAGCAACGTCGAAATTTTCGATACGCTGTTAAAAAAAATCGATTTGAGATTGCGCAACGACGGGATTATTCACGGCGATCTTTTTATGGATAACGCCCTCTTTAAGGGGGGAAGCCTCTCATGCGTCATCGATTTCACTCAGGCGTGCAACGGCGATTTTTGCTTCGATCTTGCCGTCGTCGCCCTCTCATGGTGTGACAGCGACGAAAAAACAGAGGCTCTATTAGAGAGCTACGGCGCAACGATCACGTTAGAGGCATTTCGCCCTTACCGCGAATATGCGACCCTCTTTTACAGCGTCAACCGCTTTTTAAACGGCGGAAACTATCAAGAACTATTGGAGAGACTACTATGATACAAACGATTACGGGAAACAAAGATTTCATCGAGAGTCTGCGGGGGAAGCGGGCTAGCTTTCTTTTGTGCATGAGTAACACGGCAACGGCAAATACCCCGGGGATCACGCAGGCGGGAATTCCGGGAATGCTCCATCTCACCCCGACGCTCGATGCGGAGTTTATTAGTATCGGAGAGGTGCGAAGTCTCGGCTCCATCGCCGAAACTCCCAAAGGGGTTCCCACCCCCGCCCTCATCACCCGCGCCGTCCATCTGCTCTATCCGTTCCGCGAAATCGAGATGGTGGATTTGGGGTTGGAAATAACCCCGAAACTGGAGCACTTCAAACGCCATTCGTTCGGCATTACACCCAGCGGTTCGATTGACATGGGAGCAAATATCCCCGCCGAAGAGGTGTTTGGAAAAGGGGTGGAGTTTGCTCAAAACCTCGTACTCCAAAGCGACTATATCATCTTAGGCGAATCGGTTCCCGCCGGAACGACGACGGCACTGGCTACGGCGCTGGCATTGGGATACGATGCAAGGGATAAATTCAGCAGCAGTTTTAAAAATGCCCCTGAGGGGATCAAACAACGTGTTATCGAGCAAGCCCTCGCTTATGTGAATGAGAGCGACGATCTTTTTGAAATCCTCTCAAAAGTGGGAGATAATATGGTGATCTTTAATGCCGGATTGATCCTCGGTCTTCAAAACCGCGACATCCCGATTGTGTTGGCGGGGGGGACGCAGATGGCGTGCGTGTTACTTGTCATCAACCGCATCTTGCATATGATGGAGGGGGAACTCGACACTTCCAAAATCGCCCTCTGCACGACCAAATGGGTCGCCGAAGATATTAGTAGCGACATCAAAGGGCTGTTAGAGATGAACGATTTTACCCTCAACGCCTATTATGCCGATTTCGATTTCTCCCTCACCGATCATCCCGCCCTCAAACTCTACGACGAGGGGGAGGCAAAAGAGGGGGTCGGCGCGGGGGGCGCGCTGGTCTATGCCCTTTTAAACGGCATCACGAAAGAGCAGATCACCCGCAAAGTGGAGAGCTTTTTAGGATGAAGATACTTTACTTCGGCGGACAGAAATCGGGGAAAAGCACGCTGGCGGAGGCAAAGGCACTCGCCATTGCGACCGATAAACCCATTTATCTCGCCACCTACGACCACTCTTTCGGCGACAGCGAGATGGGGGTACGGATCGATAAACACCGCTTAACGCGAGGCGAAAACTTTATCACACTCGAAGAGAGCCGAAATCTCTCACGTGTGGTCGAACCGCACCAAACTTACCTCGTCGATTGCGTCTCGATGTGGATACTTAACCGTCTCGATGAGAGCGAAGAGGCGCTGGTTGCTGAAATAGAGGCTTTGGGAGAGATCGACGCTAACATCGTGTTTGTCCTTAACGACGTCGGCAGTGGAGTGATCCCGAACGATCCTATCAGCCGCCGATACGTCGATCTCAGCGGGATTATCGGTCAAACATTGGCACGAATCTGTGACGAGGTCTATGAAGTGAAACTGGGTTTGGAGAAGCGGCTCAAATGAGCACCTACGCCCATGGTGGAGATGTGAACAGCTTTGCCGCGCACTGCGGCTGCACACATGAAGAGGTGATTGATCTCTCCTCTAACATCAACTTCATTTCCCCCTCGGTCGATTTCAGCAGTGTGAGCCTCAACGCCTATCCGAGCTATGAGAGACTAACGGAGACGTTAGCTGAGCACTACGGTGTCACGTCGGAGGAGTTAGAGCTTTTCAACGGCGGCTCTTCGGCGATTTTTACATTGCTCCGATGTTTCGATAACTCCACCTGCACGATTTACTCCCCCGCCTATCTGGAATACAAAAAAGCCTCACACCTTCACGGTAAAAAAGTGACCCTTATCAACCGTTTTGAGGCGATGGATGCGGAGGTTGAGGAGAACTCCCTCGTCATCTTCGTCAACCCCTCCACCCCCGACGGACGCTATTACGAGATAAAGACGCTGATGGAGCGATGGCGTGCCAAAAACTGCACGATTCTCATCGATGAGTCGTTTTTAGAGTTTTGCGGGGGCAAATCGGCAACCCGCTACCTCCCAGCCTATGACAAACTCTATGTTTTAAAATCGCAAACGAAATTTTACGGATGTGCGGGGGTGAGGGTCGGGATCGTCCTCTCTTTGCGTGAGAATATCTGCGCTCTCAGAGCCAAAGAGCCGCTATGGAAAATCTCGGCACTTGATAGCCATTTTCTCATCACCGCACTCAAAGATGAGCCGTTTCGTGCGCAATCGCATTTGTTGAATGACGAAGCAAAAACGTATCTGAAAACCATCCTTGAAAAATCTCCTCTTTTTGAAAAAGGATTCGAGAGTGATGCGAATTTTTTCCTCGTCCGTCTCGCGTCGATGAACGCACGGGAGTTGCAGGAGAAACTGATTCCGCACCGCATCATGGTGCGCGATTGCTCCAATTTTGATTTTTTGGATGAGCGGTTTGTGCGGATCGCGGTGAAAAGTGTTTTGGAGTTGAAACGGTTTGAAATTACGATCACAAATATTGCTTCTGAGTTGAGAGAGGGTACAATAAGCGAAACAGACAGGAAACGCGAATGGAATTAGTCTATTTATGGGTTGAGGATTATAAAAATATTCATCAGCAGGGGTTTAATTTCAGTGGGCGGTATCGATGTAATTATGACACTGAGAAAAATGAATTAACGATTGATGAAAATAAAGAGTATGTGCATATTTTCCCTGATAATATCAATGTGACTGCGATTGTTGGAGAAAATGGGAGCGGGAAGAGTAGTATTTTAGAAATTATACATAACTTTATTAATAATCCATTAAATCAGCCTTTCACCATTTTATCTCCCCTAATGGTAATTCGTCACGCCAATAATTTAACTATATTTAATACTTTTGATATTGAAAAAATTATTACAGATATTGAATATAAGGCACTTTTTGTACCAAAGTTTTATCAGGAGAAATTTAAAGATAATTATGATCATTTAAAACTTTTTTATTGTAGCTTATATGACTACGGACTTAATTTGTCAGAAACTTACATTTTAAATTTTAATCATCCAACATTGTATCCTAAGAAAAATGTTCACATGGGGCTAATTCAACAATCTGATTTACATTCACTTGTCTATTATCTTTTGGATACTACACATAAACAATATTTTAATGATTATTTTTCTCCCGACAAAATCTTTCTTAGTGAAAACTCATCTACACGTAATAATCGATCAAATTTAGAAGAAAGCTTTTCAAATCTTTCTATGTTAAAAGAAATATTGACAACTGAAATAGAGTACTTTATTTTTATTGGTTATCAGTATATTTCTAATTTAATTCTAATGTTGAGTCCAAATAAAAATTATGAATTTCTGAAAAAAATTTATACATTAAATGACTATAAGCGAGTACTTGATGAGAAAATTAAAAATAATGTTTTAACTTTTCAAAATGATGATCAAAAAAAATGGATTATTGATAAGATCCAACAAGCATATGAATACTTTGAGACAATTTTTCAAAATAGTTTTGTTCATCAATTTCTCAAAATTGAACCCGAATTCAATGCTGATGACAAAAAAGTTTTTAACTATAAATTCATTTTAAGTGCGTCAAATGAAAGCTTACTTTTTTTAAAAAATTATCCTGATTGTTTTGAGATTGACTTTAAAGATACACGGAAAAATTTTTATTATCATTCTTTAAGCGCGGGCGAAAAATCAATTTTACGTGTTAGATATTATCTTGAGAATACTATTCACCAAAATCCAAATCAAGATAGTTTTATTTTTTTATTTGATGAAATGGATAATGAACTACATCCAGATTGGCAAAAAAAAGTAATTAAATATTTACTTGATATTTTTAACAAGCGGGCAAAAAATTTTCATTTTATATTTAATTCACATTCCCCTTTTATCCTCTCAGATATCCCAAAAGAAAATGTAATATTTTTAAAAGATGGAAAAGAAAAAAAAGTTGATATTGATACCTTTGGAGCCAATATCCACACCCTTCTTTCTCACGGATTTTTTATGAAAAATGGGCTTATGGGTGAATTTGCAAAAGAGAAGATAAACCAAGCAATTTCTTATCTTAATAAAAAACAACTTTCTGAAGATGAACTATCATACTGCGAAGATATCATCTCAATTATCGGTGAACCGATCCTCAAACAACAACTTCAAAAGATGCTGGATAGTAAAAGACTAAGTGAAGTTGAACATATTAAAAAGCAAATTGAAGAACTAACAAAACAATTATCTGAGTATCAGCATGCATAAAATTTCTTTGAACTCAACTATTGTAAAAGAATTTTACACTGATATAAAAAATCAATTTTCTAGTGGAAAGTTGAGAAAAGTTGAGAAAAAAAAAGAAATATTTGCAATTTCATATGATGAGATTGAAAGGCTAATAAAAACAAAATTATCCGCTTTCGACTCAAGAATTTGTTTTGAAAAAATCATAAAAGCTGATTACGCATATCTTAAAAGTTTGGTTCATTTCATTAATACTAATCCAAAACGTACAGAATTAAATAAATCGCAAAAAGAGTATTTTTTTACGATGTACTCCCGATTAAAAAAGCCTCCTTTTATCAAAAAGTTGGATGTAAAAGTTTGCCCTTATTGCAATAGAAATTATATTTTCAACTTTACAAAAAGTGGGAATCACGAAGCAACGGCTCAACTCGACCATTTTTTTGACAAGAGTAGCTACCCTTATCTGGCTGTTAGCGCTTATAATCTCATTCCAAGTTGTTCAACATGTAATCAAAAAAAGTCAGCAAAACAATTAGATATTTTTTACCCATATACTGAAAGTTTTAACGAATATGCCAAGTTTGAGTACACGTTACAACCAATCACCAAAACAGGCACTTTTTTCGATGAAGAGCAAATAAAATTGGATATTAAATCAATAAAAGATTCTAAACGTGTAGAGGAACATATAGAGGTATTTAACCTTCGGAATTTATATAATGAACATAAAGATATAGTTTCTGAACTCCTTGTAAAAGCAGAAATCTATAACGAAAGCTACATCGATGAACTTTTCAACCGTTACGAAGGGACACTTTTCAAAAATCGTGAAGATTTGATACGTCTGATTACCTGTGGATACATCACTGATGAAGAGATTAGCAAACGTCCACTCAGTAAACTGATCAAAGACATCAGCGAAGAGCTGGAATTGATTTAATGTTTTTTGACATCGCCCTCATCGCCTACATTACCGACCGCCTCTTCGGCGAGTTCAAATTCATTCGTCACCCCGTGGTTCTGATGGGCGATTTTATCACCGCTTTTGAAAAGCGGCTTTACCGTGACAGCATCGTGCGCGGATTTTGGCTCGTGTTTTGGTTGTTAGCCACCGTGTTAGCACTCGTCACTCCGATCTTGCTGATCGACAATCCGTGGATTTTAGGAGTCATCGCCTCGACGGGAATCGCGGGCAAAATGCTCTATACGAGCGTGCATGGGGTATTAAGCGACCCCTCAAGCATCCGATATTTGGTAAGCCGCGACACCGAAAACCTCAGCGAGAGCGATATTAACAAAGCCGCCATCGAGACCTACGCCGAAAATCTGAGCGACGGGGTGATCGCCCCGCTGTTTTATCTGTTAGTGTTCGGTTTGGTGGGGCTGTTTCTGTACAAAGCGGTCAATACCCTCGATTCGATGGTGGGGTATCGGAGCGAAAAATACGAGAAGTTCGGCAAAGTGAGCGCGCGGTTGGACGATGTACTCAATTATATCCCCTCACGCATCACGGCGGTGCTGATAGTGACCCTTTTCGGCAAGCTCGGGCAGCTCACCCAAACATGGCATTACGGCGCATTGCATGAGAGTCCCAACGCGGGATACCCGATTGCGGCGATGGCACTATCACTCGATGTATCACTCGGAGGGGCGACGTCGTATTTCGGAGTGATCAAAAACAAGCCCTATTTCGGCGAGGGGAAGCGGGAGATTACGGCGGTGGATGTTCAGCGTGCATTGGCTCTTCAGTGGAAACTCGATACCCTTGTGATTATCGTATTAGCGGCGGGAGTTATAGTATGAGATCGATCTCAATTTTTGGCACGTCATCGGATGCGGGGAAATCGACCCTCACATTTGTGATCGGACGGCTTTTGCAAGAGAGAGGGATCAATGTCGGGGTGTTCAAAGCCCAAAACGTCTCTAACAACTCCCGCGTCTGCGACGACGGGTCCGAAATCGCTATCGCTCAGTATTTTCAGGCGGAAGTGCTAGCTCTTCCGACGAGCTACCACCTCAATCCGATCCTCCTCAAATCGGGGCACGGGAACAGTGCCTCACTCATCGTTAAAGGGCAAGTGGTAAGCGATAAAGAGGTTCGCGACTATTACCGCGACCTCGATTCTCTAAAACCTGCCGTCGATGAGTGTTTCGAATACCTGAGCGAGCGGTACGAGTGTGTCGTTTGCGAAGGGGCGGGGAGTCCCGTGGAGCTGAACCTGATGGACAAAGACCTCTCCAATATCTACATCGCCGAAAAATACAACACGAAGATCATCCTCGTCGCTGACATCGAAAAAGGGGGCGTGTTCGCCTCGATCTGGGGGGTTTACAATCTCCTCCCCGAAGCGTTACGCGCCAATGTCATCGGGGTGATCGTCAACAAATTTCGGGGTGATCGGAGTCTGTTCGATGAGGGGGTGAATATCATCGAAGAGAGGTTTGGCATCCCCGTATTGGGCGTCCTCCCCTATCTTAGCCTCAACCTCGGATTCGAAGATAGCCAAAGCCTGAAAAACTTCGTCCAGAACAAACCTCACCCCGCACAAAAAATCGGGATTATCAACTACCCCACGATGAGCAACTACAACGATTTTGAACCCCTCATCGCCGATGAGAGTATTTTCGTCGAATTTATCACCTCCAATGTTTCGCTGGAGAGTTATGACCTCATCATTCTCCCCGGGAGCAAACGGGTGATCGAGGATTTACGGTGGCTCAAAAAAACGGGGCTATTTGACGCACTCAAAGAGCGACACAAAGAGATACTGGGGATTTGCGGCGGGTATCAGATGATGTTTGAAACTATCATCGACGAGGGGTGCGTCGAGACGGCGGAACCGAGTCGCGAAGAAGCTCTTGGGTTTATCGACGACGTGATCGTGTTTCAGCAAGAAAAAATGCTCAAAAAAGGGGAATATTCGATCTTCGGTAAAACGATAAACGGTTTTGAAATCCATCACGGGGTGAGTGGTAAATATCCGCTCTCCTATGAAAAAGCTCATATCAAAGGGACGTTTGTCCACGGGATTTTTGAGGATGAGGCGTTTGAAGTATATAAGAAAAAAACGATCGATGATTTCATCGCTACGATGCGTCGTGAGATCGATATGGAGAGGATTTTGAAACATGTCGTATAAAAAATGGTTCGACACTCACGCGGAAAAGCACCGCGCCATCATGAAAAAACTGGCCCACCTGAGCGACGAAGAGGTGATAAAGTATTTTCGGTTCGAGAGCATGGTTCAACACGAGAGTGATTTCTGCCCCCTCTACGCAGAGAATAAAAAGTGCCACGATACGGCGGAACTCAACTGCTATCTCTGCGCCTGTCCGAACTTCCGATTCAACGATGCAGGTTTTTCCGTCGAAGAGGGGAAAACCCTCTTTAGTACCTGTTCCATCGAAAGTCCCGACGGAGATCGCTATGTCAGCGAAAAGGCGATCCACCAAAACTGTGCGGGGTGTATCGTCCCCCACCGTGAGAGCTATATCCGCAAAGTGTTCGACCGTGACTGGCTCAAAATCATGCAAGAGGTGCCGTGTGAATAAGATTGTATTAGGGGTCAAATTTGCCCTGAGCTACTTCACCCTTCTCCCGATCCGTTTCCGCGCCGAAGATGACCTCTTCCATCCGCGCGTGTTGAAAACCATGCTCCTCAGCCTCCCGTTTGTCGGAGCTCTTTTGGCAGGGCTCTCTATCGCTCTCTTTATGGGGTTGGAGCCGCTGGGGTGGTTGGGGGCGTTGATCGCCGCCGTGGCGTATATGGTGCTGTACGGATTTATCCACACCGAAGCGGTGATCGATGTTGCCGATGCGGTGTACGCCGCCCACAGCGGCAAAGACCCTTACGCGATTATCAAAGATCCCACTGTCGGGGCGATGGGGGTACTGTACGGAGTGAGTTTTACCCTCCTCAAAATCGCGGCACTCTCAACACTGCTGATGCACCATCAGTTTTTGCCGTTTATTGCCATCGCCCTTATCAGCCGCCTTTCACTGTTGGTACTGATCCACACGTATGAGTTTCGCTCGTCGTTTGTGACGCAGCTGCATAATAACCTCCGCATTGCTCCTTTGATGCTGCTGATCGTTTTATGCGGCGGTATAGGTTTTTATCTCCTCTCAGGGCATTTTTTAGTCCTCTTCGTCGCAGGGATATTTACAGCGCTGTTTCTTTCGTATGCGGCTAAAAAATCACTCGGATTTATCAACGGTGACGTGCTGGGGATGTCGCTGGAGGGGGTTGAATTAATTCTTATCGTTACGGCTCTGCTAACATGGCACTAACGCTGTTACGCCATGCGCCGCCCCCTCTAGCGTATCACGGACGATATATCGGTCACTCCGATATCCCTATCGATCTCACTCTGTTTGCCCCGATCACCCTTCCGCTGACGTACGATACAATTTACTCCTCCGATCTGAGCCGCTGCACCCAAACGCTTGAACATCTTGGATATACCGATGTTATCACCGACTCTCGATTGCGTGAGGTGAGGTTTAAAGAGCAATTCGAAGGGAAAAGTTTTGACGAAATCGAACGGATGGAAGATTACCATCCCGCTTTTTTAGAATCTCAAGAGCGTTGGCACGATTTTATATGTGATGAGAGTGTTGAAGAATTTCGGGGGCGGATAGTTTCGTTTCTGGACGATCTCCCCCTCGAACAAAATATTTTGATCTGCGCCCACGGGGGGACGATAGCCGAAATCCTCTCTCTTTTAAACATTCCTTCCAGAAGGCCGGGTTACCTCGAGTATACGATTGTTACGGTAAAATAGAGTCAACTATTTAAAGGGGGACGGATGCGGTACGGTATCGTTATGCTGTTGTTTTGCACGGCGCTCCTCAGCGCCCCTCTTCCGATCTCGTTCAGCGGCAATGAAAAAATCTCTTCCGACAAACTTTTCGGCGTCTTGGGATTGCGAAAACCCTACGGTATCGAGGTATGGGAGGATCAGCCCGCCATCGAGCCGATCGCAATCTCCCAAAGCGTTTCGGCGTTGAGCAGTTTTTATAAATCCAAAGGATTTTACCATGCCCGCGTTACGTCGGAGACAAATGAAAACGGCGTTCTCTTCAAGATTCAGGAGAATGATCCGATCCTCGTCGGCACCGTCCAGATCAACAGTCCGTTGGATGTTAAATCGGCGGTTTCGCTTCATTCCGACGAGCTGTTTGATCAGGAGGAATTTTCCGAGTCAAAATCGTTGATTAAAAAGCGCTACGGTGAAGCGGGCTATTGCAATGCGCAGTTTAATACCAAAGCCTGGGTCGATATTGAAACAAACCGTGCCTATCTCCTTTTTGAAGCGACGCCGGGAGAGGCGTGTACGTTTGGGAAGGTCAGCGTCGAATCGACGTCCAACATCGACGGGAATCTCACCGCTTCGATGCTGCGGTTTAATGAAGGAGACCCTTACAGTGTCGAAGCGATTAAACTCAGCTACGAAGCATTGTACGCTCAAGAGGGGATCAGCCGTGTTATCATCAACGATAACGAGCGAAACGGCAGCGTTGTTCCGATCTCACTAAATATCGAAGAAGCGGAACGTCCGATCCGTTTTACCGCCGGTTTCGGATACAGCAGCGATCAGGGGTTCTCGGCACAGACAGGACTCAAACACCGCAACTTTTTCGGCGATCTCAAAACGCTCGGATTGGATTTTCGATATTCGCAGATCAAACAGGAAGCCTCCGGGTCGTTTGGACTTCCGCTTCAAAACCGCGGACTTCTCGGGGTTGATATCGGATACAAAAACGAGATATTTGACGGGTATAAGACGGAGAGTACCTACCAAAAACTGACGGCGAAGTATCAAGACACCCCCGCATCGGCTATGATGGGATTTTTACTCGATCAGGTTAAAACCTATGACAGTAAAGACTTGGCGACGTTTCCCGACAATAAACTCTCTCTCATTTCGCCGATCGGAGAGCTCAACTACGATACGCGGGATAAACCGCTTGAGCCGACAAGGGGATATTGGCTCAACGCCAATTTCATGGGTTCGCTTTATACGCCGCAACTCTCAGACGCCAGTTATTTCAAAACCCTCCTCTCCGCCGCCTACATCACGAGTATCGACGAACACGTTTTCGGGGCAAAACTCAAATGGGGAACATTACGGGTGTACAACGGTGAGGTTCCCTCATCGTATCACTTTTATGCAGGGGGGATGAATTCTAACCGTGCCTATACGTATCGTGATCTGGGTCCCAAAAACAGCGACGGCGATCCTATCGGTTTTTCGTCGCTGACCGAAGGTTCATTCGAATACCGCTTCCCCATCTATCATGAATTTAGAGGCGTGCTGTTTACCGATGTCACCTTCGCCTCCCAAAATACCATTCCCGATTATGCCAAAGACGGCTATCTGGGAGTAGGGACGGGATTTCGCTATGTCACCCCGATCGGCCCGATTGCGATCGATTTCGGATTTGACCCCGATGATACGTCCCAATACGCCATCCATTTTCGGATCGGAGAGCTGTTTTGAAGCGGTTTTGGTCTCTTCCGTGGCGCAAGTGGTTCAAACATCTGTTCGTAACAGCCCATTTTCTCCTCTACAGTTTTCTTTTGGCCGCTTCGGCACTGCTGTATATCGCTTTTCGTCCCGACGGACTCGAGATCGTCAATAGCTATTTTTTAAAGCCGCTCGGTATCCGTTATACCCACGCGGAGGGGTCGCTTCTGGACGGGTTTACCCTGCACAACCTCCGCACCGATGATGTCGAAGCCAAAACGTTTGTTCTGAAGTACAACCTTGTCAAAATATTGGAGGGGGAGCATACCGTCGATTCGGTTCGTATTGACGGGTTACGTCTCCAGCTCGATGATTTTAAAAGCGATGAGACTTCACTCTGGCCGTTTCCGACCTTCAAACTCCGCGAGGTAACGATTACCGATCTGCAGCTGATCAGCTCGTATCCGGTGGAACTCGATCTGTACGGTAAAAACGGAACGTATGACGGGGATGTGATTAACTTCGCCTCTTTGAACGCGACTCTAAAATCCCGTTATGCCAGCGGTGCGATTCATGGAGCAATCCATAATAATTCACTGAGCGGGATAGGGGATATCTATCCCCATTCAGAAGAATTAGCCCCTTACAGCGGACGTTTTACCGCATTGCCGAGGAATTTGCGCCTAGAGATAAAAGAGCTCTCGGATGAAAAAACCCTTTTGCACACCCGAATCGCAACATTAGCGTCCAAACACGATCCGGCGGTACGGGCAGATTCGATTTCACTTGATTTTAGCTACCGCTATGAAAACGACTATTTTGATGTTAACGCCCTCTATACCCTGATCCGCGGCAGTGATTCCATGAAAACCAAACAGCATCTTCGGTATGCATTGGAGGGTAAAACAACAACCGAATTCGACGGAAGCGTCACCTCAAACCGTCCTCTCCCCTCCAATTCACTGCACGGAGAGTTTAGTGACGATTCAAACGGACTCATCGGAAAGCTCACTCTCGATGGAACTGCTTTAGCGTTTTCTTCAAAAGATTATGACCGTTTTGACTGGAAGCTCAGCAGTGCGCATCAAAATCTCAGCTTTATCCCCTCATTGCCGGGTGCGCTCCGCTCATCCCCCCTTCGGCTCAAGGGGGAAGGATCGTATCTGATCAGTAAGGATTTGTTGAAAGGGGCGGTCGACGCGGCACATGAAGATGCCCTCTTTAAAGGAATGTTTTCCTCCCGAAACGGCTATCACGCTTTGGACGGAAACCTCACCCTCCCCGGCAATGCGCCGCTGTGGAAAGACTGGGCCCATAAACCGCCTGAACATTTAGCCCTTTCGCTCACGAATGAGACCAATGCCACACGATTGAATCTTTCCGGCGATGCTCTGAATTTTTCAGCCGTCGTAATGAGGGAGAAACTCAAAGGCTCCGGCGACTATCTGGGGACTTTTTTTAATCTAAACGGTTCTCTGGAGCCTACCCGGACCCGCATCGACATTGAAAGCTTTACCCCCTCATTGTTTGCCACCGTCTCCCATCTTCACCCCATCGAACTGTACAAAGGGGAATATTACGATGCGGAAGTGCGCGCCAAAACCCGTATAACGCTCTCGGATACCCTCAGTATCCAAAGCGATATCGAGATACCGTGGTATGCCGCCGTGCTTGATACACAGCGCGCCTACGGAGGGACGGACGGCAGGGTTAGTTTGGGGTATCGCGACGGGAATATAACGGTCGAAAATTACCGGCTGGAAATAGCCAACCATCCGATAACAACCGATAAACCCTCTCATCTGCATATCAACTCTGCGGGGGGGCTCACCGTCGATGAGTTCTGGATATTCGATACGTTGCTTCTGAGCGGAACGGTAAATTCAGACCTAAGCGCTGCTCTGCGCCTTCACTCGGAGCGTTTCAGCTATCAAGGGCCCGAAGGTTCTGCCCACGCCTCTGCCGATATGATTTTTGTACGCGATGCCGAGGCAAACCAAAATCTCTCGGGGAGATTGAAAATTTTAGATTCGACCATCACCTATTTGCCGTTTCAGGAGTTTAAAGTGATGGACGACGATATTATTATCGTCCAAGACGTACGTCCTCCAAGCCATCGAAAATTTTCTATGAATGTTCATATCACGGCCGAACAACCGATCCATTTTAAAACCAAAGAGCTCGATTTAAACCTTGTTCCCGATCTAACCCTCTGGAAAGAGCCGACCGATCCGATACAGATTTTAGGGATGCTCACCATTCCTTCGGGAACGGCGGAAAGTGCGGGCAAATCGTTTGATATCAAACACTCCGAAATCTATTTCGGCGGCGATCTTCCCCTCAATCCGTATCTTAATATTACGATCGGACATGAGGTCGATTACAACAAAATACTTATCTACGTCACCCATACCCTCGATTCGCCGATTTTCCTCTTCAGTTCCGATCCGGTGATGAGTCAAAACGACATCATGAGCTACCTTCTCTTCGGCGGGCCGGCCAACTCACTTTCAGGCGGAGACAGCTCTACTTCGACCGTTCGGGCCGATGCGACCAATTTTATGCTGGGTGCCGGGCTCAAAGGGCTCATCAACGGAGCGACGAAACTTCAGATCGACAGGATGAATATTCTCACTACCGCCGAGGGGGGGATGGGATTTGAAGTGGGGGCGCGTCTCAATAAAGATTTGAGAGTCCTTTACAAAAACGATACCGTCTCCAGCGTTTTGATCCAATACTCGATCAACCGATGGCTGCGGCTGGATGCGGACATTCATGAGCTAGGACAGGGGATCAATGCGATTTATATCAAAGACTTCCGCGATTTTCTCCCCCATAATAAGAGTACCAAAAAATAAATCTTGATTTCGGTCAAGATTTATCGTTCTTGATCCTTTTATACTGTCACCATTACAGTATCAAAGGAAATCTCATGATTTTAGAGTTTATGCGTGACGATCACAGGGCGTGCGATCACTTCTACACGGAAGCCGAAAATGCCCTAAGCGAGAAAAGAATCGAGGACGCGGTCAGATTTTTCGACGAATTTTATCGGGCAACCAACCACCATTTCGATATGGAAGAGCGGGAACTTTTTATCACTTTCGAAAAACGGACGGGGATGACGGGGGGGCCGACGCAGATGATGCGCTATGAGCATCAACAGTTGCGGAGTCTCCTCGAATCGATGAAGAGTGCATTGAATGAAAAGCGCACTAATGATTTTTTCGGTATCGGTGAATCGATGATGATTATGCTTCAGCAGCACAATATGAAGGAGGAGCAGATGCTCTATCCGATGATTGACCGTGCATTAGGAACTGATGGCGAATTAATGATTCAAACCCTAAAGGAGATGGGGCAATGATCCTCCTCGATACCCGCGAGCTTGACCATCCCGTTCCGCTGGAGATGGCGGTCAATGCCTTTAAAAAGCTTTCGGGTGACGAAATCGTTCACATGATTCACAGACGAGAACCGATCCCCCTTTTTGAGATCATTGTTAAAAACGGCGGCCGATATTTGAGTGTCATGGAACGTGAAGATCTGTGGCACATCTATTTAACCCGCAGTTCTGCGGTGAAACTGGAGCATGACCATGTATAACGGACTCTCCCTCGATCAGGCTCCCCCTATTTCAGCGGTGATGCGCTTTTTTCTCACCGTTCCGGTATTCGGAATACTCCTCTCATTGACCGTTTTTCTTAATCCCCAATCTGTTTTGACTCCCGCCCACCCTCTCTCGCTTGCCGTTATTCATATGATGGTTTTAGGGGTTATAACCATGGCGATGCTCGGAGCGCTGTTTCAGATGCAAAGTGTTTTGGGCGGGCGTCCTATCCCTGCTGCAAGCGGGAATGCTTTAATCATTCATGCTTTTTTAACGATCGGCATACTCTCTTTGTCCGGAGCTTTTGCCTTTGGAGGCGCTGCGATGTTTATCGTCGCCGCCGTATTTTTGGGCTCATCGATCCTCTACACCGCCAATCTCATCCTCCCGCTCCTTTTCGGAGGGGTAACCCATGATACGCTTCGCGGTATGCGGCTCGCCCTTATCTCCCTTTCGGTAACAGCCATTTTCGGTATTGTTATGGCATCATCGTATGCCAACAGCTCTTTTAGCACCATGCATGATGCGATTCGTACATCCCACTATTCTCTGGGACTCATCGGATGGATCGGAACCCTCATCATTGCGGTAGCCTTTCAGGTTATCGAAATGTTTTACGTCACAACCCCCTACAGCCCATGGTGCAAACGCAACGCATTCAGAATGATTGCCGCTTCGCTGTTTCTAAAAGTCGTTTGGCTCTTTTTCGCATTGCCCTTTGTTTGGATATTTGATCTTGTGATAGGGGCTTTACTCGTCGGATTTGTCGTTACGACGGCAAAGCGGCTTCAACTGCGAAAACGACGTGTTAGTGATGTGAGCATTTGGTTTTGGGGTGCGGGGATAATTTTACTCTTGATTTCCCTAATGGCATATGGTGCCTTTGAAGTGAGCTCGTATGAGCCGTTAGTGAGTATTTCTCTTATTGCGTTCGCCCTTTTTGCCCTGGCGATTATTTTAGGGATGATGGGGAAAATCGTCCCGTTTTTGGTGTGGTTTCATCTGAGTTCCGCCGGAATTATGGATGCCCCTATTATGTCGAATATTATTCCGCACACCCGCGCCAAAACTCTTTTTTCCCTTTTCCTGCTTACATCTTTTTCGCTTCTAGGCGGAGTCTTTGTTTTGGAACTGTTTGTCGTCGGAGCCATTGCTGCTGCGGGAATGTTTGCTCTTTTATTTTTTAATCTCATTAATGCGCTTAAAGTGTATCGATTCAGTCTGACTCACGGACTTCGTTTCGAGCAGATATAATGAATAAAAGGTTAGATAGTTGAGTTTGTTATGAAGTACTCCCGCCAAAGCGGGAGAAGAAGGAGAAGAGAGTGAAATGTCAGGCGATTACCATTTTACTTCGGTAGTCAACATGTAAACATCTTTTGATTCGCCGGTGTCTGAAGATTTTGCGGCAACCAATTTGTCTTTTTCATCGATAAATTTTGCAGAAGCAATAAAGCTCACATTTTTATTGTATTTATACGCTAAACCTGCAATGATTTTGTCACCTTCAATATCATTTACATCTGCACCGTTTAACTCGCTTTCGATGCTGTAATTGTCATAACGTCCGATAACAGTCCAATCCTGAATCGGGCGGTATTCACCATTGATCGACCATCCCGTATAATCTTTTGTATCAAATCCGGTTGCAATATTCTGCGTACGCTTGTCATCTTTTGCTGTGAAATATTGTGCCGCAACCAAGAATTCCGGTTGATTATAGACGGCATGGATACCGTAAATAGAGCGATCATATTCATTCGGGCTCAATGTACCTTGTAAATCTACGTCATCATCTTTATGATTTTTAGAGATCATGCCATACGTAGAAATGTTCGCATACGTATCTTTCGTACGGTCGTTTTTACCCACTTTCGTTCCGCTTCCGAGCAAGTGACCGGTAAGGCGCCATTCAAGCGAAAGCTTAGAATCATTTTCTTGGTTGGCTGCCGCTTTATCGGCATGGTAACCCTCACCGTTAAAAATACCGATTTCAGAAGAGAACATATCCGTTTGCGTCTTGAAGTTTACACCAAGGTCGGCAGAGTTAATAAGGTCAACACCCGCTTCGGTCGCAGTCCCTTTTTCTTCCAATACAACTTTATTGAATGAACGGTAATGCCATGCATTGTGCTCTTCATAATCGATCCACGGGCGATGAGCGATACCGATCTCTACACCGGTATACGGAAGAACTTTATCAAGATACAAATAGGCATATTTTGCATAGATATTTGCATAGCTTGTTGAAGACGCAAGTTCTTTCGTTGTATCCATCGTTACACGGAAATAGTCTTTGTCGTTAAAATACGCTTTTACTTGAACGTAGTTACGGCGCATTTCAAATCCGGTCGATGTACCTGCATACTTACTGGTATGTGATCCGTCTACATCCGAAACTGTCGTAGACGGGCTTGCTGACGTCAAGCCAAAATAGTGGGTACCGCTAAACTCAAGCGTTTTTGCTTTTGATTTAACGTTTACGTATTTTTTCATTTTATCTTGGTATTCAGAACCTTTTGATTCCAAATCACGCATTTGCATGTCAACTTCTTTAGCACTGACGAAATCACCCATTTCGACGCGTCCTTCGCCAGCTGTCGTAAACACTTGACCGGTTTTAGGGTCTGTAAATAGTGTCATTGTATCAGCATGAACTGCACCGCTAATCATTGCCGCAGCAAGGGCAGAGAAAGCTACTTTTTTCATTAGAATCACTCCTGTTTTTTAGTGATGTCATTGTAGAAAAAATAGATTACGTCAATGTTACATTACAGAATGATTACGATAAGGAAAATGAATAGAAACCTGCGAAGAAATATAAAAAAATGTCCATCCGAACGCATACGCAAGGACTGATGGACCAAACTTAAGGAATTGAAGAAGGAGAAAGAAACGTGGGTCTAAATAGACACCTCTAAACACATCGAAATATCTTTAGAGGTGGCAAAGCTCCCGTTCGTAGTGAGCCCGTCGAACTACAAACCGTTGCCCCTCGACATAGCTCAGGGCGGACGGAATGAAAGAAAAAATTATTTAGTCTCTGCCCAGTATTCGCGGACAAGATTTGTTGTTTCAACCGGCAATGGGATGTAACCCAATTTTTCAGCCGCTTTGTCACCGTTTTTAAATGCATAGTCAAAAAACTTGATAACTTCCGCATTTGTTTCGGCTTTCTCTTTCGGCAGAAGGATATACGTTGCCGCTACGATCGGATAAGCGGTATCCCCTTTTTGAGATACCAACGAGCCGTAGAAGCCTTCTGATTTTTTCCAAGAAGCTTGTTTAACGGCTGACATAAAGTTTGGTTTAGTCGCCGTTACCCATTTGCCGCTTGCCGTTTGCAATGTTGCCGCGGAGAGGTTGTTTTTCTCTTTGTAGGCGTTTTCGATATATCCGATAGAGTACGGTGTTTGTTTGATAAGGTTAGTGACACCTTCATTCCCTTTTCCGCCTACACCGGTTGCCCAGCCGATCGCTTTACCGATACCGAATTTGCTTTTCCAGTTTTTAGACGAATCGCTCAAAAAATCGGTGAAAACATACGTAGTCCCTGACCCGTCTGAACGGTGAGCAACGATAATTTTCTCAGCCGGAAGTTTGATTCCCGCATTGTCCGCAGCGATATCCGGATCGTTCCACATCGTGATTTTTCCCGCGAAAATGTCGGCAACAACAGAGTTTTTGAGTTTCAATTTTTCGTCCGCTACACCCGGAAGGTTATGGGCTACAACGATAGAACCGATTACCGCAGGAAACTGAGTCAATTTCGCCGCCGCAAGTTCTTTTGATGTCAACGGAGCATCCGTCGCACCGAAATCGACGATACGCTCAGAGATTTGTTTGATACCGCCGCCTGAACCGATTGCTTGATAGTTAACGCGTGTTTTAGTCGCTTTTTGATAGTTATACGCCCAATCGTAATAGACAGGAGCCGGGAACGTAGCACCCGCTCCGTTGATTTTATCTGCCGCGATCATAGAAGTAGCCGCGATTGCCGCGATAACCAAACCTTTTGTAGCATTCTTTAGCATAATGGAATCCTTTTGGAATTTTTGATAGACGTATTGTAGAGGCCTCGGGTAACGAAACGATTACAATAGGGCTTCATTGTTTGTAATCTCACGGTTATAAATCATTGTTATAATCGCGCACCATCATTTAATCAAAGGCACGCTTATGCTACCACGCTATGAAAACAAACTCAATGAAATTCGGGGAATGATCTCCGTTATGCTCTCCCAAATTATCCACTCAAGCGAAGAGACCCTCAAAGCATTTGAAACCGACAATGCAGAACTGTACGAGACCTCACGTACCTATATTAAAAATATTCAAGCGGATGCCAACAAAATTGATAACGAAATTATTAAAACATTCGCCCTCTTCGGTCCTGAAGCCGATGAATTACGATTGCTCGTCGCTTATTTGAAAATGACCAATGAAATCGACCGTATCGGCGACGGACTCAAAAAATACAGCAAACGGCTGCACGACCACTGCATGGGAGGGTGCGACATGAGCGTTTTGACCAATGCGATCGTTCAGTTGCATAAAACAACGATCAATGCGTTACAATACATTTCAGAATGTTTACATAACATCGACTCCTGCGACGCGGACGATACGTATCGTAAAGTGATGGTCGAAGAGTCTAAAAATGACGATCTATTTTCTTTAATGGAGAAAGAGCTTCTAAACCTGATCATCGACGCTAATGAACTTGCCGTCGAATATGTTAGAGTGTTAGGAACCTTACGCAAATTAGAGCGTATCGGTGATCGTACGGTCAATATCGCTTCGTTGATGCTCTATGCGCAAAAGGGCGGCGAGTTAAACTTGCACAATTAGACTTCTTGCATAACCTTTTTATGCGAGCCGCTTCTGCCTCGAATGAGGCAAGCTTTAGTGCCTTAGCGGCTAGCGTAGCCAAAGGGATTTTATTCCTTTGGCGTTTTACACTAATAAAAAAAAGGAATCAGCCGTGAATGTGTTGATACTGATTGTCGAGGACGAACAGGATATTTTGGAACTTATGGAGTATCACCTCGCTAAAGAGGGGTTTGAAACCATCGGGTTTCTCAATACCAAACACGTTATTAATGCCCTTGAAGAAGAAAATGTGGATTTGATCCTTATGGATCGAAATCTTCCCGGTGCGGAAGGAAGCGAGTTTGTCGACTCATTGCGAAAACGGGGAATACAGACACCGGTTATTTTTGTGAGTGCCAAGAACAAAGACGAAGATATCGAACAGGGATTTGAACGGGGAGGAGACGATTACATCGCCAAACCTTTCAGTATGAAAGAGCTAATCCTGCGGGTTAAAGCGGTATTGCGTCGTACTAAAAAACTTTCGAGTGAAGGGAATTTATCCTACCGCGACATCACCCTCAATCTCGCTGCTAGAACGGTATTAATCGAAAACAATCCGATAGAACTCACCAAACTCGAATTTGATCTCCTGCATGCCCTTATCGTGAATGAAAATGTCGTTCTCGAGCGTGATTATCTTCTTGAAAACGTATGGGGCGGCGACGAAGTGTATCAAGACCGTACCGTCAACGTCGCGATTAACCGCCTCAAAGAAAAAATCGATCCCGATAAGTCCAAAGAATATATCAAAACCGTACGGGGAGTCGGCTACACACTGTGCTAAGGATCCATCAGCTCTTCTTTCTTAATGTTTTAGGCCTTTTTGTCGCCGCATTGTTTGTTGCTTCGCTAATCAGCTATTTTACCCTTAAATCGATGATCATTCACGACAGTGAAGAACGGCTGATCGAAAATATCAATCTTTTAGAACCTCTGCTGACTTCAACCAACGACTTTGACCGTTTTGTTGCCCAAGCTGCCGGAAAAACCTTTCTGCGGGTTACCGTTATCGACGAAAACGGAAATGTCATAGCCGAAAGCGATGCCGATAAAACGATAATGGAAAACCATATCGGACGGTTAGAAGTGATGCACGCCATGACGGAGCCTTACGGGACGGCTATCCGCTACTCAAAAACACTCAAAATCGATTTTATTTATGTCGCTCATAAAATAGTTACACCCGAAAAAACGTTTTATATCCGCCTTGCGATGAGTCTCGACGGGGTGATGAAACACTTTTACGTTTTGTGGATTCAGCTTGTCGGAGGTTTCGGCGTACTGGTCGTTATCGCCCTGATAATCGCTTATAACATCTCTAAAAAAACACGTTACGATATCCTCCAAATCACCCGTTATTTGGATGAAATTTCCGCCAAAAACTATCGGGCTGTTCTCAAACCGGAATACTTTCGCGAGTTTTTACAAATATCGATCCTACTCAAAAATCTGGTTAAAAAGCTTCATAACCGTGACAAACAAAAACGTAAGCACACCGCCAAGCTGCGCCTGATCAACAAACAGCAAAACGATATCCTCTCCGCCATCAGCCATGAATTCAAAAACCCCATCGCCGCCATTATGGGATATGCCGAAACACTCCATGACGATTTGAATATCGATCCGAAAATACGTGAAAAATTTTTGGATAAAATCCTCTCCAATACCCAACGCGTTACTTTGATGTTAGACCGTCTGGCACTTTCGGTAAAACTGGAAAACAACGACCTCTCCATAAAACCTTCATCATTCGATATCTCCGACATATGTCATGATTCGATCTCTATTTTACAGGCCAAATATCCGGCACGTTCCATTGCCTTCCACGGAACGGTAAAAACCGTTTTTGCCGATAAAACGATGATCGAACTGATCATCACCAATCTCATCGACAACGCACTCAAATATTCGGATGAAGAGGTAACGGTGACACTAACGGATAATGCCCTAAGCGTTAGCGATAAAGGGATCGGAATCGCTCCGAACGAACTTGATAAAATTACTTCTAAATTTTACCGCGTCCAAAAAAACCGCTGGGACAACTCAATGGGGCTTGGACTCTCCATCGTCAGCTATATTTTAAAACTGCATAATTCCGAACTTCGGATAGAGAGCATACTGGGAATCGGGTCTACCTTTAGCTTTTCCCTCGCAAATCTGGTCGAAAAAAAGGGCCCTGCCAAAAAATGATCCCTTTGTCCCCCCCTTTAGTACGGCTGGTTGAACATCTTTCACATCACGGGATCAAACCTATTTTTGTCGGAGGATTTGTCCGCGATTTCTTCACGGAACACACAACCTCCGATCTTGATATCGAACTTTACGGAGTAACGTCGCTCGAATCGCTCGAAGCCCTCCTTTGCCCTTTCGGAAAATTGGGTCTCTACGGTAAAAGCTTCGGCGTTCTCAAACTCAATTACGAAGGGTACTCCATCGACTTTTCCCCCCCGCGTACCGAATCCAAATCAGGATTCGGTCACAAGGGATTCGAGCTGGAATGGTTTAGCGATCTCGACTTTTCCGCAGCGGCACGCCGGCGTGATTTTACGATCAACGCCATCGGTTACGATCCGCTTACTCAAACCCTGCTCGATCCGTTCGGTGGGGTTGAGGATTTAAAAGCCAAACGGCTTAAATGCGTCGATCCCGAAACCTTTATCGACGACCCTTTACGGGTACTTCGGGCCGTACAGTTTGCCGCCCGTTTTGAGCTAACGTGCGATGATGCTTTGTTAGCGCTGTGCCGCGAAATGATTGCAAGCGGAGCCCTTAAAGAACTTCCGAAAGAGCGTATTTTCGAAGAGTTTAAAAAGCTTCTTCTCCAGAGTAACCGCCCCTCTATCGGGATGGCATTATTACGCGATATGGATGCACTCGGGTTTTTTACCCCTCTTGATAGGTTGGACGAAACTCCTCAAGAAAAAGATTCCCATCCCGAAGGTTCCGTTTGGGTTCATACCCTGATGGCGCTGGATTCGATGGCATCATTACGCCGCGGTGAGTGGAGAGATGATATCGTACTGATGTTAGCCGTGTTATTGCACGATATCGGCAAACCCGATACGACTATTACCGCCGATGGTATTCTTAATGCCCCAAACCACGCCGAAATCGGGGCTGAAATTGCCCGGGGCTGGCTGGAGCGGATTACCGAAGACAAAACACTCATCAGCCGTATATTGCCCCTTATCCGTTATCACGGATGGCCGCGAAAACTCTATCGCGCACATGCCGGCGACAGCGATATTCTCCGCCTAAGCACACACGTCTGTATCCGTGATCTGATTTTGGTTGCCAAAGCCGATTTTTTCGGAAGGGCATTTGTCGATGATATCCCTAAATATTTTGAAGCGGGTGAATGGCTCTATGAGAGAGCCTCGGCATTGGGTGTATTAGTTGAGCCCCCCGTTCCTCTGCTGATGGGGCGCGATTTGATCGCGTTGGGAATGTCTCCCTCCGAAGCCTTTAAATCGATTCTGGAGCGCGCCTATGACGCCCAACTGGATCAACTGTTTTGCACCCGGGATCAAGCACTGGAATGGCTAAAAAAGGTTTTGGTAACAGTGTTGTAATGATCGTGTAATAAAATTGCCCAATTATTTTAAGGCAAGGCTTGGCATGATTGATAAAATCTTCTTAAACATGACCCGCACCAGCGCACTGCTGATTTTATTCATCGTCGCATGGATATTTGTGGTCCTCTTTAATCACTCCACCGAAGCGATGCAGACCTTCGGCTTTGATTTCATCACTAAAGACGAATGGGCGCCGAATCTTGATAAATTCGGTGCCTATGCGGCTATATTCGGATCGGTCGCTTCCACTTTTTTGGCAATGCTTTTGGCTATCCCGGTCGCGATCGGCGTTGCAATTTTTCTAAGCGAAATCGCCCATGACAAAATCAAAGGGTTCTTCGGCGTGAGCGTGGAGCTCCTTGCCGCTATCCCCTCGGTCATCTACGGGATGTGGGGATTGTTTTTTTTCGTCCCAATCTTACGCGATATTTTCGGCGGAATGGGGATCGGTCTCCTTGCGGCCGGAATTGTTTTGGCTATTATGATTCTCCCGTTTATGGCCGCCGTTACCCGCGATGCGATGAATACGACCCCCGATATTCTCAAAGAATCCGCTTACGCGCTCGGCGGGACGCAATGGGATGTCATTAAAGACGTCATCATCCCTTACGCAAAAGCGGGAATTATCGGCTCCCTTATCCTGGCACTCGGCCGGGCGATCGGTGAAACGATGGCCGTTACGTTCGTTATGGGGAATGTCCATCACACTCCAAGCTCTATCATGGATCCGACGACCTCGATTCCGGTTACCCTTGCCAATGAGTTTACCGAAGCCGACAGCTCCCTTTATTTCTCCAGCCTGTTCGGATTGGCATTGACCTTGCTCATTATGAGCTTTGTCGTTATTGCCATCGCAAAATTTTACTTTTTGCGTAAAGTGAGGAAAGGACAATGACATCTACACAAAAACGGATCATTATCAACCGTATAGCGTTAACTTTCTCGACACTAAGTGCTATTATCGCTCTCGCCTTTTTGTTCTGGATTCTCGGAGTTTTGGTTATGAAAGGGGTTAATGCCCTGAACTGGAATATCTTTATTTACGAGGGTTCGCCTCCGGGATATGCTGAAAGCGGTCTCAGACACGCCCTGGTCGGACAGCTGATTCTTGTAGGATTGGCAACCCTGATCGGTGTTCCGCTCGGTATTATGGCGGGAACCTATTTGAGCGAATACGGGAAAAATTCAAAATTGGCCCATACGATCCGCGATATTTCCGATATCATGATGTCGGCCCCCTCAATCGTTATCGGGGCATTCGTCTATGCGGTTGTTGTTATGCCTATGGGGCATTTCAGCGCATGGGCCGGAGCTATCGCCCTCGCCATCATTATGATTCCGGTCATTTTGCGCACCACGGACGATATGCTTCAGCTCGTACCCGGAACCCTTCGCGAAGCGGCATTTGCCCTCGGAGCACCGAAGTATAAAGTGATAATCGATGTCGTATATCGCGGAGCCAAAGCGGGTATTTTGACCGGAGTATTACTGGGTATCGCCCGTGTCGGCGGCGAGACGGCACCGTTGCTCTTTACCTCCTTTAACGATAACTTTTTTACAACCGATTTGAATGAAGCGATGCCTTCTCTGACGGTAACCATGTTTAACTATGCGATCAGTCCTTATGATGACTGGCAGCAACTCGGATGGGCAGCTGCCTTTATCCTCTCGATGTTTATATTAGGTCTCAATATTATGGGACGACTTATTTTATTAATGGGAAAAAGGAAATAATCCATGGCAAGCATTATCGATATCAAAGAAGAGTGTGCACTTCAGGTGCGTAATTTTGAATTTACCTATAAAGGTGCGCCATCACCGAGCCTGAAAAAAGTTTCGATGCCGATTGCCAAAAATGCCGTTACCGCACTGATCGGACCGTCCGGCTGCGGTAAAACGACTCTTTTACGCGCTTTCAACCGAATGCATGATCTTTATCCCGGCAATACCTACAACGGAGAAATCGAATTTGAAGGGCGCAATATTTTAAATCCGAAAGAAGATCTCATCTTTTTGCGGACTAAAATCGGGATGATTTTCCAAAAACCGACAGCGTTTCCGATGTCTATTTTTGACAATGTCGCTTACGGAATGCGCCTGCAGGGGATTAAAAACAAAACGGAGCTTGAAGGACGTGTCGAAAAAGCGCTTCAGGACGCCGCATTATGGAAAGAGGTCAGCGACCGTCTTAAAAACGATGCAAACGGTCTCTCAGGGGGACAGCAGCAGCGTTTATGTATCGCCCGCGCCATCGCGGTTGAGCCGGAAGTTTTGTTATTCGACGAACCGACCTCGGCACTTGACCCTATTTCGACGCAGGGGATCGAAAAGCTGGTTATCGAGTTGAAAGAACGCGTTTCGATCATCATCGTTACCCATAATATGCAGCAGGCGGCACGTGTCAGCGACTATACAGGATTTATGTATCTGGGAGAATTGATAGAGCTAGGGCATACCGAAGAACTCTTTGTTACTCCGAAAGAAAAACTTACCCAAGAATATATCACCGGTAAATTCGGGTGATATAAAGGGTTTTCACCCTTTATTATTTTCCTCTCTTACTTCTCTTTCACCATCTTTTCACTATCTATTTCCACTACCGTATGAACATTTCCGCGCGGATAATAGTCTGCAACCACTTTTAAGCGCTTAGGAGCGATTTTTTGTTCAAATACCGAGTAGATCTCATTTGCACTGTTTTCGTGCGAAATATGGCGGTTTCTGAACGAATTAATGTACAACTTTATGGCTTTGAGTTCGGCCACCCATTTATCGGGTGTGTATTCGACGTAAATAGTGGCAAAATCGGGATATCCGCTGCGCGGACAAAGACAGGTAAATTCGGGTAACGTCACTTTGATGACATAATCGCGCTCATGCTGGTTAGGCCAAATTTCAAAATCTTTTTCTACGTCGAAATTTTCGACTATCTGCTCGCCGTATTTCATATATTTGTTTCCTTTTTAGTAATGTCGTCCAGTGTTAAAATTTTACCCAGATAATTTCCCTGCCGATAATTAATTTTAAGCGATTGGCAAAGCTGATCGGTATTTGAGTCTTCAATCATAGACATCCATGTTTTCGCACCGCACAGGTGGGCGCTGAGATTCAGCCCCTGAATGATATTCTGATACCCCGCTTTTTTAATGTTTCGGCTGTAAAGAGAATCGAATCGGACGATATCTATCTCCAGCTCTTTAAGATACAAAAGGGTTGTCTGATAGCCGCCCAAACGATCCAGAGCGATTTTGTATCCGGCTTTGCGATAATGGGCTATTTGCTGTGCAAAACGCTCTAACTGATGACAATACTCCCTCTCTTCAAACAACAATGTTATTTTATGCCGCGCTTTCGGATAACGTTCGAATAATGTTAGGGCATGCTCAAAAAAATGGGGATTCCGCAAGGTAACGGAAGAGATAGTTAACACTATATTTTGATTTAGCTCATTACATAATGCCCCTATTTTCTCAAGCACGTCACTCTCCAGAAAACGCATTTTATTGAGTCGGTTTAGGACGGGAATATAACGGCTTTGATGAATCAGCCTCCCCTCGGAATCAATTAATTTCACCGACGTATCAAACATATCATCATCGCAGCATACCGGCCAAAATCCGATCGAAATGCGTTTATGTTCCAGTGCCTCGAGTATTTCATGTTCGAGTTCGTTGATCGAATAAAATTCCTCTTTTTCTGCCGTTATACGATCGTTATGTAGCTCATACAAACGGCTTGTCAAAAGTTCAATATTATTTGAGAGGCGCGAATCAACCATTACGATCCCGACTCTTATTTCGATCTCATTATCGATATGATTTTCGTATTTAGACAAAAATAGTTCGATCAATGCTCTATACTGCTCTTTTTCTCCCGGTAAAAAGGCTAAAAAGTCACCCCCTTTATATCGCCCTATCGGAAGTTTGTCATACCCTTTGTCACGAAAAAACCGATCCAGCTTTTTTACGGTGTTCTGGAGCGCTTTATCTCCGTTTTTGATTCCGTATCGCTCATTAATGGACCATAAATTCTCAACGCTGACCATCATAACGGTTTGTGTATTTTTGAGAAGTGCTTTTGCCCCTAAGTGAAAAAAATATTCTGAGGTAAATGCAAAAGTCGTCGGATCGGTAATCGTCTCATGGGCACTTTGATAAATAAGGTAAAAAATAAAATAGATCATTATCCCGAGCAGCGATATAGACAACACAATTAAAGAGGCGAGAGAAGTATAGGTTTGGGAAAAAAGGGCAAAAAGGGTAACCGAACTCAAAAAAAAGATAGGCAAGCCCATCCGCAATGCTAATGCAAAGCGGTGTTCTCTCTCTTTTTGTTCAGTGTAGGTCATTAAAAATTAAATGTCCAGATGTTTAACGTCTTTAGCGTGTGTTTCGATGTAATTACGTCTCGGTTCGACATCATCACCCATAAACAGATTAAACGATTCGCCTGCAGTTTCCGCATCTTCGATCGTGATACGGAGCAATACGCGGTTCTCCGGTGTCATCGTCGTTTCCCAAAGCTGTTCAGGATTCATCTCCCCGAGACCTTTATAACGCTGGATGTAAGAGCCCTTTTTCGCATAATCGGTAATTTGGGTGAGTAATTCGAGCAAATCACCTTCCAACGGGAGATTCCAATCCTGAATTTTTTGGAAAATATAGTTTGCTTCGGCAAAATGCGGGGAAGCAAAAAGCTCGTCATTGATATGAAGCTCTTCCAATCCCTCTTTCGTTTGTACAAACAGGTGCATATCTTCATCACTGACGCTTTTGCTAAGGATATTATTTCCCTGAGCTGTCAAGAAAGCTTCAACTTTGGTATACATTTCTGTAAGCGGTAAAGAGATCAAATCCGGATTTTCAATGAAATAACGGATAAGTTCTACGAGAGCATAACGGCGTTCCAATGCATCAAGCGTACTGCGATAGTGATCGACCATTTTGAAAAATGAGACAAGATCATTCACACCGACATTCAGATTTTCCGCTTCCAACGCTTCGATACCGTTCTCGATCAAGAAAGCGTTCATGACGTGATCGTCTTTAAAATAGATCTCTTTTTTCCCTTTTTTGTATCGATACAACGGCGGTTGTGCCAAATAGAGATATCCGTTTTCGACAATTTTCGGAAGATATCGGAAAAAGAAGGTTAATAACAACGTTTGGATATGGCTTCCGTCGACGTCGGCATCGGTCATGATGATTATTTTGTGGTAACGGAGTTTATCTTCGTTAAACTCTTCACCGATTCCGCATCCGAGCGCCGTAATCATGTTGGTGATTTCTTCGGATTTTAGAATTTTGTCCAAACGGGCTTTTTCAACGTTAAGAATTTTACCCTTCAGCGGCAAAATTGCTTGGAAAACACGGTCACGTCCCTGTTTCGCCGAACCGCCCGCAGAGTCCCCTTCCACCAGATACAATTCGCTGATTGCCGGATCTTTGCTTTGGCAGTCCGCCAATTTACCCGGTAAGGTTCCGACCGTCATCGCATCTTTACGTCGTGTCAATTCACGCGCTTTTTTCGCCGCTTCGCGTCCGCGTGCCGCCATAAGCGCTTTTTGAACGATCGCTTTGGCTTGAAGAGGGTTCTCTTCGAAATATTTGGTCAGTTTTTCGTACGTTACTTTCTGAACCAGCGGGCGAACATAGGTATTTCCGAGTTTCCCTTTGGTTTGTCCTTCGAATTGAGGTTCCGGGACACGTACCGATACGACACAAATGAGCCCTTCGGAGACGTCTTCTCCCGTTAGAGGTACATCTTTCTCTTTCGCGTTACCGTTTTGTTTGTTGTAGTTGGAGATAACACGGGTTAATCCCGCACGGAAACCCGCTTCATGGGTACCGCCGTTAGGGGTATTGATGTTATTGACAAACGTAAACGTTTTATCGTCATAACTGTCGTTATACATGATGGCGATATCCATTTCGATATCTTCGATTTTTTCGCTGAAGGCAAACGGTGAAGCTACTACCGTTTTTTTATTCACATCGGTAACAAACTGGCTGATACCCCCCTCGAAGTGGTAGGTATTGTTCGCGCCGTTACGTTCGTCTTTAAAAATGATCGTGATGCGGGGATTGAGGTAAGCAAGTTCACGGAACCGTTTTGCCAAATAGTCGTAATCGAAAATAATCGTTTCGGTAAAGATCGAAGGATCCGGGAAAAACTCAATGGTTGTTCCACGTTTACGTGTTGTACCCGTTACGGCCAACGGCTCTTGCGGAATACCGCATTTAAAATTTTGTTCAAAAGATTGACCTTCACGGAAAATCGTCATTTTCAAATCTGAACTGAGGGCATTGACAACCGATACCCCTACCCCGTGCAAACCGCCCGAAACTTTATAGGTATCTTTATCGAATTTTCCCCCGGCATGCAATACGGTTAAAACGACCGTTGCCGCAGAAATTCCTTCCGTCGGATGCATATCGGTCGGAATACCCCGACCGTTATCGCTAACCATTGCCGTGCCGTTTTTAGTCAAGGTTACGGTGATCGTGTCACAATGCCCTGCCATCGCTTCATCGATCGAGTTGTCAACGACTTCGTAGATTAAGTGATGAAGTCCGCGATGACCGGTATCGCCGATATACATACCCGGTCGTTTTCGAACGGCTTCGAGACCTTTGAGGACTTTAATATTACTAGCACCGTAATTTTCCATAGTTGCTCCAGCTTTTAAGCGTGTTTAATGCTTTATTTTACCGTAGCGAAACTAAAAAGAAGGTTTTGTGAGGATTTGAAGAAATAAAGTGTATTTATTTCGTTCGCCCTGAGCCTGTCGAAGGGTGAGTTCATGGTTCGACGAGCTCACCACGAACGGAGAAAAAAGAAGTTTTAAATAACGATCGGCATAACGATGGTTTTAAAATTTTGATCTTTTAAAACAAACGGCTGATTGGATTCATTGGCCTCGAGAGTAAATTCCGTAGCATTGACCTGAGATAAAAAATCCAAGATATAGCGGCTGTTAATAGCAAGGATAAACGGAGATTCAAATCCGTTTTCAATTTCAACGGTCGTTTTTGCTTCAATGTTGTCGTCGCTTAAACTCTCAAACAGTATTGAATCGCTTTGAAATGTCAGTTTAAGATCATTGGAAATGGTCGTAATTTGCTTTATGGCGGTGACTATGATGCTTTTCGGCAATACAATAGAGCGTTGAGCCTCTTTAGGGATAATTCGGCTGTAATCGGGAAATTTACCGTTAATCAGTTTGGTATAAAAAAGAGAATCTTCCGATTTGATAACGAGATGGGTATTGTCATAATAGATTTCAATGTTATCGGTAAAGAGTTTTTGAATTTCGATAATCGCTTTTTTTGGGACAATAATCGAAAGTTCATGATCATTTTGACTGTCGATGTGAACCAAAGCAAGACGGCGGGTATCGGTAGAGACAAAATTGATTTGATTGTTTTTAATATCGATCAATGCACCGTTAAGTTCGAATTTCGGGTTATTGGTATCGGCGGCAGGGGTAATTTTTTTCAATGACTCAATTAAGAGATGAGAATTTATCGCAATATTAGGTTTTCCCTCTGTGGTCGGGAAAGCAGGAAATTCTGAGCTTTTATAGGTAGGGAGTTTGAAATTTGAGCGTTTTTGTCGAATATGAAGGGTATCTTTATCCAGAGTCAATTCAATTTCTTCATCTTTTAAGATGCGGATAATATCAAGAAGTTTTTTTCCGTTTGCTGTCAAGGAGCCGGGTTCTTCAACATTAACGGAATTTGTCTGAATGACAAGTCCGATTTCATAATCAGTTGCTTTGGCATAGAGAGTTCTTCCGTCTGTCGAAAGGAGAATATGGGATGTGATTTGCGACGTATCTTTTTTTTCTAAAAAAGGCTGAAGATGCAGAAGGATATTTTCCAAAACCGACTTGTCAACGGTAATTTTCATAAAAGACTCCTTTTATTATATATAAGCATTAATTGTAGTAGTTAGTAATAAGGGGGTGTGAATGGGTGAAAACACCCTCAAAACACCCATCTCTCCTGCTTTTGCGATGTGATGAACCTCTTTTCTTTCATTCACATCTATTCACTTGTGTACGAATTATATCTTTTTTAAATAGCCTTTACAAACACAAAACGTTATTCCGGAGTAGCAACCGAAACTTTATTGGAAAGTTCTTCTATTTTAACGCGGAAATCTTCGTCGTTTTTCATCAGTTCTTGAATTTTTTTCATAGTATGACTGACGGCCGTATGATCTTTCATTCCGAAATACTGAGCCAATTGTGGCATTGAATTCGGAGTAAGTGTACGGGAGAGATAAATTGCGATACGGCGGGCATAGACGATATTACTGTTGCGGCTTTTGGAACGTATTTCACTCGGTTTGATATTGAGCTCTTTTGCAACGGTATCCATAATAAGATCGGTGGTGATATTGCTCCGTTTTTCAGCCATCTGCTCTTTAAGGACATTACGTGCAAATTCGATGGTGATATCGACTCCCATGAGTTGTGAATAGGCATTGAGTTTGGAGAGGATCCCTTCGATCTCACGGGTATTGTTTTCGATAATCGTTGCGACGTAGTTGATCACTTCACGGTCGAGTTTAACACGGTTAATTTCACATTTTTTCTTGATGATTTCGATTTTAGTTTCGAGTTCAGGGGGCTGAATATCGGCTACAAGACCCGATTCAAAACGGCTTTTGAGTCGTTCTTCCAGACCTCCGATTTTTTTAGGAGGCTTATCGGATGTGATAATGATCTGCTTGTTTTCATTTCGGAGGGCATCAAACGTGTGGAAAAATTCTTCTTGAATTTGATTTTTATTGCTCAAAAACTGGATATCGTCGATAAGGAGCAAATCACATTTGCGGTATTTATCTTTAAACCGATCCATAGTCCTGTTGCTAAGGTGACGGGTAAAATCATTTAGAAACTGTTCTACTGAGGTGTAGATAACCGTTTTGCCCTGAGAGAGCATTACATTTCCGACCGATTGCATCAAGTGGGTTTTCCCCAATCCTACGCCGCCGTAGATAAAGAGAGGATTGTAAACGACCCCCGGTTTTTCACTCACGTTTTTGGCGGCGATAAAGGCAAAATTATTGGAATCGCCCACAACAAAGTTTTGAAAGGTAAAGGACGGATTGAGTAATGATCCGCTCGGGCGTTCGACATTGGGTACGGTAACGGTATTTTGTGCCGAAGATTGAACGGAAGTAGATTGTATTAAAATCGATACGGTAGGTTTTACATTGGTTTTGATCTCAAAAAGATGAGCGATTTTATCGGCAAATTTTGTCCGTACCCAGTTGGCAATAAGGGTGTTCGGTGCACGAAAAACCGCTATGTTGCTTTTGGATTCGGTTTCGTCGTAGGTAAGCTGTTTGATATAGCGTTGGTAATCGATCTCATTGATCTCCCCTTTGAGAGCATTTAAAACCTGTTTACCGATTGAATTCATCTTTACCCTTACCCTGTGAATAGTATTTGTGAATAATACCGATTTTTCCCTATAATTAGGATCAAATTAAAGGTGAATAGTAGATATTCACCTATGTGAATAGGAAAAAAATGAATATTTTAGGGATCGATCCGGGAACACGAAACTGTGGATACGCGATCGTAGCGATCGACGGTCAAAAAATACGTCTTGTAGAGGCCGGACTTATCAAAATTAAAGCAGAATCTCTTCAATATCAAATTCCCCAAGTTGCAGAGGCAATCGAACAGCTGTTTAAAGTACATACAATCGATGAAGTAGCAATGGAAGATATCTTTTACGCCCACAATCCTAAAACGGTTTTAAAATTGGCACAGTTTCGCGGTGCGATTACGTTAAAGCTTTTGCAAGAATACGGCATGTTTGCCGAATATACCCCGCTTCAGGTCAAAAAAGCGTTGACCGGGAAAGCGAAAGCGGCAAAAGAACAGGTTGCATTTATGGTAAAACAGATATTAGGGATAACGAAAGAGATAAAACCGCTCGATATTACCGATGCGATGGCGGTAGCAATTACGCATGCCCAAAGGGTAAAGCTAGAAAAAAATCAAAAAAGTAGAGAAAAGTAGAGAAAAGGATAAGATTCGAATTTTAAAAGCGACCGACACACCAGGAAGGTCGCTAAGCCAGAAGTGTATCAAAAGAGTCTTAGATATCCTTAATAATTTTTTCTTGATACAATAGTTAAGTGTTACTCTTTGTTAACCCCCTAAAAGATTTCTGAATTACAAAAAATCGACTAAATTTTTTTTTATGTGTGTAATATTCACACTGTGAGTGCATTGTGAATAAGTCTATCCCCTATTTACGGGAAACGTAAAAGAAATCTTTTCAAATTCAGAAATAATTAATATAAATCTACCCTGAATACACCATGCTTTAATGAGACTTAACCCCCTATTTTAGGGAGTTTCAAGGAATTTTATCTATTTAATAATTGATTAAGCAGATGTTATAAAAAGTTATTCACATTTTACGCTCTATATTTATTTCAGCAGTAGGTAATCATCCGGTAATCAAAACGTAATCACTCTGAAATTAACATGATTTACCGTATAGAAAATAAAGTACATTATTAATGAATGTGCTTAATAAAAAGGGTTCATCATGGTTAGTGCAGAATATATATTGCGCAAAGAACATCCGAAAGTATTTCAATATCCGACATTGATTAATAAAACAATCGTAGGATTGACCCGTTTACTCCTTCATGAAAAATCGATAAATCGATTTATGGAAAATCATCAAGAAAAAAACGGATTGGAATTTATCGATGCGGCATTGGAACATTTGAACGTTTCGTATAAAACCGTTCATAAACAAATTGAAAACATTCCTACTATGGGAAAAGTGATTATCGTTGCAAATCACCCGTTAGGAGCTTTAGATGCGCTTTGCCTGATCCAGATGGTTTGTTCTGTCCGCCAGGATAAGAAGGTGAAAATAATCGCAAATCGTATGCTCGGTGAAATCACTCAGCTTAAAGAGTTTATGATCGGTGTGGATAATTTTAACGATCGAGTTTCCAAACATGCGCTTCAGCAGATCGATAATGCGTTACAGGCCGAAGAAGCCGTCATCTTTTTCCCATCCGGTGAAGTGTCCCGTGCAGGATTGTTTGGTGTAAAAGAAGGGTTGTGGAAAGGGGGATTTATTAAGTTTGCCAAACGAAATTCAGCTCCGATTCTCCCTATCCATATAAAAGGGAAAAACAGTCCTCTTTTTTACGCTCTCTCATGGGTCTACAAACCATTAGGAGGCTTGCTGCTAAGCCATGAGATATTTGCGGCGCGAAACCGTGTATTCGACTTTACAATCGGTCAAATGGTCAGCGAAAAAGCGTTAAGCGATTTTAATCTTACCGAAAAACGTCATGCAAAATTATTCCGCAAGCATCTTCTTCGTATTGCACACGGTAAAAAAGGGATATATCCGACAGAATGTTCAATCGCCCATCCGGTATCACGTCAGGAACTGCGTCTGGAGCTTCGTAAAGGGGAATTATTAGGGCTAACGAGCGACAATAAGCAAATTTATCTTATTGAGCATGAAAATGCCCCCAATATTATTAATGAGATAGGACGGCTTCGAGAATATTCATTTCGCAAAGTGGGTGAAGGGAGCGGAAACGCACGCGATATTGATGCATATGACCGTTATTACCATCATCTGGTCTTATGGGATGATGAGGCATTGGAAATAGCAGGAGCCTATCGTATAGGCGAATGCGAGTGGATTCTTTCATGGCTGGGCAAAGACGGCCTATATATGTCCGATTTGTGTACGATGAATGATCAGTTTGATCCTGTATTGGAAGACGCTATTGAATTGGGTCGCAGTTTTGTGCAGCCGAAATATTGGGGAAGTCGTGCACTTGATTATTTGTGGCAAGGAATCGGAGCTTATCTGAGTCATAATCCTCATATAAAATACATGATGGGTCCGGTAAGTATATCGGGGAGTTTTCCGAAACACGCCCAAGAGGTTTTGGTCTATTTTTATACCCTCTATTTCGGTTCGGATCATACGATGGTGAGAGCAAAATCTCCTTATCGATTGTCTGAATACGTTCAAAACGACTTTAAAACATTGTTCAGCGGTGATAACTATACCGAAGATTTTAGGATACTAAAGGACTATCTAAAAGCGCTGGACGTATCGGTTCCTACCCTTTATAAACAATACAGCGAACTGTGTGAAGAGGGTGGCGTACAGTTTATGGATTTTGGGATTGACACCGATTTTAATAACTGTATTGACGGGTATATATTGGTGGATATTCGTAAAATAAAAGAGGCGAAACGGCAGCGATATATCAATAACGCTGCCTAAGTTTTATATGTTCTTTTCTTTTTAATAAGAAAAGAACGAAAAGAAAATCGCCGCTCAAACAGAACGCTACCAGCCGTTTTGGCACTTCTGCCAACGGCTGGGCTCTAGGTGTGTTTTCGCGGCATTGCTGTTTTAATAAAATCTCCGTGATCCAATACAAAGAGCCGTTCCGAAGGCAGAAGTGCCGAGAGGAACGAGCGTTTTTGGATCACGGTATGCTCTTTTGGTACTTTTCTGGCTAAACAGAAAAGGACATAGGCTTTACTTAATGTTCATTGCTTCAAAACACTCTTTGATAAAATCTTTTTCAGACTCTATCTTATACACTTCATTTTCATATTCAAATTCAAGCGAATGAGCGTGTAGAAGCAGTCGTGTTGATCCCCCTATTCTCATCCTATCTTCCGGCGATAACTCTTTTTTTATGAACCGATTGACATCTTCTTCCTTTGGACCGTACACGGGATCACCGATGATCGGATGTTTCACGTGGAACAAATGAACCCGAATTTGATGGGTTCGTCCCGTTAAAGGAGATGCCTCTACTAGGGTCATATTATGTTCAGGAAAGTAACGTAGAGGTTTAATAATGGTGTGAGCAGGTTTCCCTTTTGGATCAACTTTGACGACCATACTGATTAAAAGATTGGGATGATCCTTTCGAAAGAGAGGCTCTTGAATATCGATTTGCTCCTTAACCTCCCCTCTAACCATAGCAAGATAGCGCTTGGAAATGAGACGTTCAGAAAATAACTTTTTTAAAACCGTCTCGCTTTTTTTATTGCAAGAAACTAAAACCAATCCGCTTGTTTCTTGATCGATGCGGTGGGTTGCGTTAGCATCGTCTCCAAACTGATGTTTGATCTCATCGTTCAACGTGTAGGGAGATAGACGGCTGTGTGGATGGACACTCAAACCGCTTGGTTTGTCGTACACTGCAAAGTCGTTAGCGACAAACATCGGTTTGAATCCACGCGATAACGGCTCAAAACAGATGAACTCACAATCCCCTTCTATAAAGCCGAATTGATCGTCCATAACAATTCCGTTTTGAGTTAATCTACCTCTGGCAATCAGACGCTGTCCCTCACTTCGTGAGAGGCCCAGATCATTCATTAATAATTGAAGAGCCATTTGACGCACAGGTGAGAAGAGATTCTTAGTAACAAACGGCATAAGAAATCAGTTCACTTTCATTGCATCGAAACACTGTGCAATAAAATCTTCTTTAGAGATAACATGGTAAGAAATATCATTATAAATAAATTCGAGTGAATGGGCATGCAGCAATAACCGGGATGCTCCGGTATTATTGAGACGTTCCTCGACAGACATCTCACGGTCTAAAAATCGGACGGCATTCTCTTCTTCTTGTCCGTAAATCGGATCGCCGACAATCGGATGTTCCACGTGGAACAAGTGAACCCGTATCTGATGCTGGCGTCCGGTATAAGGCGAGGCTTCGACGAGGGTGGTGTCCGTGTCGGGGAAATATTCCAGAGGCTTAATAAACGTTCGGGACGGTTTACCCTCAGGATGGACACGAACGATCATCCGAACGATAGAGCTGGCATCTTCACGTCGCAATAGAGGCTCCTGTATATCGAGTGATTCCTTTAGATGCCCCTTGACCATCGCGAGATAACGTTTGGTAATTTTACGCTCCTCAAACATCATCTTTAAAACACGCTCGCTTACTTTGTTACGCGCCGCCAAAACCAGACCGCTTGTCTCCTGATCGATGCGATGGGTGATATTGGCTTCGTGACCGAAACGGTGCTTGATCTCATCATTGAGGCTGTAGGGGGTATGACGGTTTTGGGGGTGAACGAGAAGACCGCTGGGCTTATCATAAACGGCGAATTCCTTTTCAATGAACGTCGGAACCAACCCGAGGGTAACCGGTTCAAAGCAGATAAAATCGAAATCCCCCTCTTCGATGAATCCGGCATTGTTTGACATGACGATTCCGTTTTGGGAGAGTCTCCCTTTTGCGATTAAACGCTGCGCTTCACTCTGAGTAATCCCTAACTCCTGCATTAAAAAGCGAAAGGCTTTTTGACGCTCAGGTGCATGAAGCTTTTTGGTGATGAAGGGCAATTTAATTCCTTTTTAGGGACGGTTGGATAGACTTATATATACAGTAGAATATGTCCGTTCGTGGTGAGCTTGTCGAACCATGAAGAAGCCCTTCGACAAGCTCAGGGTGAGCGGATACACAAAAGTCTAATTTAATTAGCGCATTTTAGCATACTAAGGAGTTGAGATATGGTAGATCGTTACGCCAGAGAAGAGATGAAATCCAAATGGAGTATCCAAGCAAAATATCAAGCGTGGCTCGATGTCGAAAAAGCGGTTGTCGTTGCGTGGAATAAATTGGGTTTGATTCCTGATGAAGATGCTAAAAAAATTGTAGAGAATGCAGGGTTCAGTGTTGAGCGGATTGATGAGATCGAAGCAGTTACCCGCCACGATTTAATCGCGTTCACCACATCGGTTTCTGAAACGCTCGGGGAAGAGAGCCGCTGGTTCCACTACGGTATGACATCATCCGATACGGTTGATACGGCTGTCGCCCTCCAGATGCGCGATTCATTAGCATTGATCATTGACGATGTCAAAATGGTGATGGAGTCGATCAAAAAACGGGCCGAAGAACATAAGATGACATTGCTCGTCGGACGCTCTCACGGAATTCACGGCGAGCCGATTACCTTTGGATTGGTGTTAGCGGTTTGGTATGATGAGATGGCCCGCCATTTGGAAAACCTGCAGCAAACGATGGAAGTGATTTCTGTCGGTCAAGTATCGGGGGCAATGGGTAATTTCGCTCACGCACCGTTAGAGCTTGAAGAGTATGCGTGCGAAGCGTTAGGATTAAAACCGGCTCCGGCATCTAACCAGGTTATTCAGCGTGACCGTTACGCCCGTTTGGCATCGGCGTTAGCGTTGATGGCAAGTTCGATCGAAAAATTCGCGGTTCAAGTTCGCCACTGGCAGCGTACCGAAGTGTATGAGTGTGAAGAGTTTTTTGCCAAAGGGCAAAAAGGATCCTCCGCAATGCCGCACAAACGCAATCCGATTTTGACGGAGAATATCACAGGGTTAGCACGCATGGTTCGTGCTTATGTTATCCCTGCGATGGAAAACGTCGCGTTATGGCATGAGCGTGATATCTCCCACAGTTCTACCGAGCGTTTCTGGCTGCCGGACAGTTTTGTGACGAGTGATTTTATGCTACACCGTTTTAACAGTGTTATTGCCAATCTTGTTGTCTACCCTGAGAATATGATGCGTAACCTAAACCTAACAGGCGGATTGGTTTTCTCTCAACGTGTTTTACTGGAACTTCCTCTCAAAGGGGTAAGCCGTGAAGATGCGTACCGTATCGTTCAACGAAATGCGATGAAAGTGTGGGAAGGACTGCAACAAGGAAAAAGTGCAACGAATGAAAAAGGGGAATCTCTTTATCTTCAATATTTATTGGCGGATGAAGAACTTCGTAACTCTTTGAGCGAAGAGGCTATCCGTGAATGTTTCAATTTTGATTATTACACCAAAAATGTCGATAAAATTTTCGCGCGGGTGTTCAAATAATTATCATAAAAATAGTTTCTTTCGGTATAAGAAACAATACAATATTCAGTGATTATAATACAGCTTCTATAGAGTTTGAGGGAGAGAGATGCTAACCATAGTTAAACGTAACGGGCGCCGTGAACCGTTAGATATTACAAAAATTCAAAAATATACGTCAGCCGCTGTAAAAGGGCTTAGCAATGTATCGCAAAGCGAATTGGAAGTCGATGCGCAGATTCAATTTCGTGACGGCATTCACAGTAATGAGATACAGCAGACCCTTATCAAAACAGCCGTTGATAAAATCGATATTGATTCACCGAATTGGACGTTTGTAGCATCTCGTCTTTTCTTGTATGATCTTTATCATCGCGTAAACGGTTTTACCGGATACGGTTCATTGCAGAGCTATTTTGAGCGCGGAGAGGGTGAAGGCCGTATTCTTCTCGGATTGAAAGAGAAATATAATTTAGCGGACTTGGATGCGTATATCGTCCCTGAACGTGACTTGGAATTTAACTATCTCGGCGTAAAAACACTCTATGACCGTTATCTGATCAAAGATCGCAAAGGCGATCCGATCGAACTGCCTCAGCATATGTTTATGGCGGTAGCGATGTTCCTGGCACAAAACGAAAACGATCGTCAGGGATGGGCGAAAAAGTTTTACGACATGATGTCGAAATTTGAAGTGATGATGGCAACCCCTACCCTCTCTAATGCCCGTACGACCCGCCATCAACTCAGCTCATGCTACATCGGCTCATCCCCCGACAATATCGAGGGAATTTTTGATGCCTACAAAGAGATGGCACTGCTCTCCAAATTTGGCGGCGGTATCGGCTGGGACTGGACGCAGGTCCGTGCAATGGGATCATTCATTGACGGTCATAAAAATGCGGCCGGCGGAACGGTACCGTTTTTGAAAATTACCAACGATATTGCAATCGCGGTCGATCAGCTCGGAACACGTAAAGGGGCAATTGCCGTTTATCTCGAGCCGTGGCACATGGATGTGAAGGATTTTCTGGATGTGAAGAAAAATTCCGGGGAAGAGCGCCGACGCGCCCATGACCTGTTCCCAGCCCTTTGGATCAACGATATGTTTATGAAACGGGTCGTTGAAGACGGAATCTGGACGATGTTCGATCCGTTTGACGTGAAAGAGCTCAGCGAACTGTACGGCGATGCGTTTGAAAAACGGTATCTCGAACTTGAACAAGATTCGAGCATACCTAAAGAGCACTCGAAAGCAAAAGATTTGTGGAAGAAGATATTGACATCCTATTTTGAAACGGGAAGCCCTTTCCTGTGCTTCAAGGACAGTGCAAACCGTTCAAACCCGAACGACCACTTCGGTATAATCCGCAGCTCGAATCTGTGTACGGAAATTTTCCAGAATACTCAGCCGAACCACTATTTGATCAAAATCAAATTTGAGGACGGATCGTTCGTCACTTATGAAGAAGACGAGATCGTTAAAGTCGACAGCGGCATCGAAAAACCGGCAAATAAAATTACCGCACTCGATTCTCTGGGCGGACGTCCGATCTATATCGTCGAAAAAGAGAAAGTGGACGGTGCGACGGCGGTATGTAATCTCGCATCCGTGAATCTCTCACGTGTCCACACGAAAGAGGATATCGATCGTATCGTCCCTGTAGCGATTCGCGCACTCGACAATGTCATAGACCTAAACTTCTATCCGTTGGAAAAAGTCAAACGGACCAATATGCGCAGCCGTGCTATCGGCTTGGGTGTTATGGGTGAGGCGCAGATGCTCGCCGAGAACCGTATCGTATGGGGAAGCCAAGAGCATTTCGACAAAGTAGACGAAGTGATGGAAGCGGTGAGCTATAACGCGATTAAAGCCTCTTCGAACCTTGCGGTCGAAAAAGGGTCATACGCCGAGTATGAAGGGTCAAAATGGAGCCGCGGTATTCTTCCGATGGATCATGCAACGGCAGAGGTGCAAAACCTCGTGGATCGCGGCGGACTGTTCGCACCGAACTACGAGTGGGATGAATTGCGTGAAACGATCAAGCGTCAGGGGATGCGTAACGGCTATCTGATGGCGATCGCACCGACAAGCTCGATCTCGATCCTCACGGGGACGACGCAGACGATCGAGCCGATCTACAAACGAAAATGGTTCGAAGAGAATCTGTCGGGACTTATCCCGGTGGTCGCTCCGAAGCTCAGCCCTGACACGTGGAGCTATTACACTCCTGCGTACGATCTGGATCAAACGATCCTCGTCAAAGCGGCGGCAATCCGCCAAAAATGGATCGATCAGGGGCAAAGTCTCAATATCTTTATCACCCTAGATCGCGCCAGCGGAAAATATCTCAACGATATCTACATGCTCGCATGGAAACTGGGTCTCAAATCGACCTACTATCTCCGTTCCCAATCGCCGGAGCAAAAACAAGATACGGCGGATCGCTCGATGGAGTGTGAAGGGTGTCAATAAAGCCCTTGAGTGCTTCGACACTCAAAAACCTGCTTGAGCGTATCGATAATGCCGCTGGGGGCGAAATCCGCTCCCTCACTCCCCTGTCCCCTACTTCCGTCGAAATCCGTTTCAGTGTCCAGGATATCGCACGCGGCTACGACTGGATCGATGTGCTGTTTCGCGTTGAGGGTGTGAACGATGCCAAACTCGTGAGTGACAATGTTCTAAGGGCTTTGGATATGTCTGAAGGGATAACGGTGGAGATGGATAGTAACAGTTGTGCGTTAGCGATCGGCAGTTACGCGGGTCGAGCGAACGAAGCACCGTTCTATATTATCGGTACTTCAATAGGATACGAAGAACTCCCTTTTAGCGGTTAGATTGTTTTAGCGTTCGCCCTGAGCCTGTCGAAGGGTGCAGTTCATGGTTCGACAAGCTCACCACGAACGGAACCCAGTAATCTATTCACACAACTTTCGATCATCGTGTAAACATGCTCAAACCCTTCAAATCCCTCAAAAAAGTACGGATCGGGGACATCGGCACCGTTATAGCCGTAATCGCCGAGTTTGACCAGATTTTGGCACCCCAGTGCTTTTAAATCGCGGTAATTGTTTTGATCGAGTGCGACGATGAGATCGAATGATTTGAAATCCCCTTTTTTGACCTGACGGGCACGCAAAGGGGAGATATCGATATCGTGATTGCGGGCAACGGCCACGGAGTGTTTGCACGGAGGCTCTCCGATATGCCAGCTCCCCGTTCCCGCAGAATCTACCGTAATCGTATGCCCCCCCTCCTCTATCAGCTTTTTGGCGACACCTTCGGCTATCGGAGAGCGGCAGATGTTACCCAGACAAACGAACAGGATCGATTTCATATCTGCCTAGCGCCGTTTTTTTCGGAGAATTTTGGAAATCTTTTTATGTTCGAGGGCAATGGCATTCCATAATTTGGGAAGATTGGCGGAGAGTTCCTGCCCCCGGTAGAGTTCGGTTTCATCCAGCTCATAGAACATGGAATCTCTATTGTACCTGGCCCAATCGTTTCCCTGTGCGGCTACATAATTCCAAAGGGCGTAAGCAATCGTGTTATTCGCTTTTACGCCGACCCCGTTTTTGAAAATCCAACCGAGGATCAATTGAGCATCAAGATTGCCGCTCTTAGCCGCTTTCGTAAATAAAACGGAGGCTTCGATGAAATCTTGCGGAATCCCTATCCCCTCGATCATCAAAACGCCGAGAGCAACTTGAGACTCCGGATGACCTTTTTTTGAACCTTCTTTAAATAGGCGGATGGCTTCTTTATAATTTGCGGGAGTCCCGAGTCCGCGCAGCGACATGATCCCGAGATAGTACAGTGATTGTAAGTTCCCCTGCTCCGATGCGGGCTGGAGTGCTTTGCGTGCTTCGATGTAGTTTTGGTGGTAGAAAGCGACCTCTCCGTCGTATGCCAATTGTTCTGTCGTTGAGGCGTGAAGCGAAGCGAGGGTAAAGAAAAGGGACAAAACAGCCATAACCATGCGTTGTCGTAACATTTTGGGCTTACCACTCTATTCGAGATAATTTGCTTATTTTATCATAAAAGTGTTTAGGGGAAAATTCATTATTTTAGGTAATATTTGTTTTTTTCTCCAGCATGCACAGAAAAAATCCGTCGATCGTGTCGGTCGGCAGAATCCGTGCGGCATTTTGTATCCGTTTGTCGAAAATCTCTTTTCCCCAGCGCTCCAGAGGCTTTTGGACGTTATCGAAGGGCAAAGTCAGGGGGAGGGTATTTAAATGCTCTCCATGGCGCTCTAAAAGATGCTGAAGGGGGCTTTCGTTCTCTTCGGGCGAAAACGAACAGGTACAATAGAGCAATTTCCCGCCCGGTTTGAGGGCATCGTAGGCCGAGAGGAGGAGACGGCGCTGAAGTTTGGAAGTCTCTTTCACTTTATGGATCGACCAAAACGACATCGATTTGGGGTCATGGGTTTTAAACCGTGCTTCTGAGGAGCAGGGAGCATCGAGGAGGATGCGGTCGAACATCTCAGGACATTTTTTCCCCACGCTTCGCCCGTCGGTCATATAGGTATGGGCGTTGGTCACCCCTTGGGATTTTAGGTTGTCACAGAGGCGGAAAAAACGCTCGCGTGAGGGTTCCACGGCGGAAAGCCAGCCGGTATTTTGCATCATTCCCGCCAGCATCAGCGTTTTGCCTCCGGGGGCTGCGGCGAGATCGAGTACCGTCTCTTCGGGCTGAGGTGAGAGTAAAAGGGGAGCAATCATCGATGCGAGGTTTTGGATGTAAAGACGGCCGCCGTAGAAAGCGTCCGTCTGCGTGAGGCGGAGTTTGTCTTCAGGTGCGATTCGGTAAACCCCCTCCAGCCACCCTATTCTCTCATACGGGATGTGAGCGGCTTTTAGTTCGGCTTCGAGCTCTTGAGGCGTCGATTTGAGGGTATTGACCCGAAAGGTGACATTTTTAGGCGAATCAAACGTGCGCACGATCGCTTCATAGCGCTCATGCGGAACAATTTTCTCCAAACGTTCCGTAAATGCCTCGGGAAGACTCATCGTACCACACCGTCGAGTACAGGGACGAAATCGCACACTTCCAATGGATCTTCATGTATCTTGCCGCCCTGTTTCGTAAAGCGGGTAATGACCTGCTCTCGCCCTCTTTCGACGGGAGCCAATAATATCCCCCCCTCGCGGAGCTGGTCGAAAAGCTTTTGGGGAATGGAGCGTGCCGATGCCGAAAACAAAATACGGTCGTAGGGGGCATATTGTTCCCATCCGTTTTGACCGTCGTCGGTACGGGTGTGAATGTTCATCAGATGGAGATGGCGAAAGCGCTCTTTTGCCTCCAACAGGAGCGATTCGATCCGCTCGATGGTAAAGACGCGGCGGAAAACTTTGGAGAGTACGGCGGCTTGATAGCCGCTGCCGCAGCCTATTTCCAATACGTTATCACACCCCTCGGGACTGAGGTACTGCGTCATTTTGGCTACCGTCAGAGGTGAGGAGATGTATTGCTGCGCACCGATGGGAAGCGCGTCGAGACGATAGGCGTTATGCCGCATGGCCAGAGGGACAAAAGCTTCGCGATTGGTGTGAATAATCGCGTTTTTAACGATAGGACGGAGAGGAAATTTTTTGGCGATTTCATCGGCCATCCGGGTGGTTTTAATAATGGTAATTCTATCGATGCTCATTTTATTCCTACGTTGAGGTATCGGCGCATAGACTCAACCGTGCGCGCTTCATAATGGGAGGTTAACGCTTCCGCACCGCTGTTACGGATCTCACCGCCGAAAGGGGTGATGATGCCGCTCATTGCCGTTGTATCGTCATTGAAGCCATCGGAAGCGATAACGTAGCATTGGTTCATCACCGCTAATGCGGCGGTAAGGGTGACGTAATGATCGGTGCGTAATTTTCCCCATTGCGCCGGGACGGCGATAATATCGCACCCTTCAAGCTGCTGCCATAGAGGCTTGAATCGAAGTTCAAAACAGATCAGAATACCGATTTTTATCCCCTCAAAGATAAAAGGGGCAATATTGTCCTCTTCGCCCGGAGTAAAATATTCATGTTCGCTGCCGAGGGCGAAAAGTTTGGCTTTGGCCTGACGATGAAGGATTTTACCCTGATGAAGCGCATAGGCGATGTTGTAAAAATTCTCCCTTTCTTTGACAATTGCCGTAAAGATCAAGAGGCGGTTTTGTACATGCTGAGCGAGTTTTTCGAGTGCATGCGGGGTAAATGCCGCGGCTTCGTCAAAGCGTTCGTACGAAAAACCGCTCAAGGCTACTTCGGGGGCGACGATAATGGCATCTTCGCTTGATCGGTCGATCAGGGTGATAAGACGGTCAAGATTTTTATCGAAATTCTGATCGGTTCCAAAACAGAGCGATACGATAGGACGGGTTTTAGAAGTCGTCAAAACTGAGGCTTCCTTTGGAATAGTTGGTAACGGTTCCTTCGAAGAAATTCGTTTTCTGGTCGTTGAATTTGGAGAAATCGTCGACCCATTTAATCGGATGGGTAACATTGTAGAGCGGTTTAAGCCCGACGGCGGTGAGACGCTGATCCGCCAGGTACTGGATATATTGTTCCACGATTTCGTTGGTAAGACCCAGAATCTGACCCTGTGTGATGTATTTGCCCCATGCCGTCTCAAGCTCGACCGCTTTTCGGAACATATCGTAGACCTCTTCGATCAGCTCTTCGGTGAAGAGGTCGCTTCGCTCGCGGCGAAGGGTATTGATAATGTTTTGGAAGAGTACGAGATGGGTCACTTCGTCACGCTGGATAAAGCGGATCATTTGAGCGCTTCCCAGCATTTTACCGGAACGGGCCAAAGTGTAGATATAGGTAAACCCGCTGTAAAAATAGATCCCCTCCAAAATCTGGTTCGCAAAACACGCTTTGACGAATGCACTCTCGCTAGGGTCATTGGCCAGTTCGTCGTAGCGTGCGGCGATCGAGTCGTTTTTGGTTTTGAGCATCATGTCTTTGCGCCAAAGATCGTAAATCTCTTCGCTGTTTTGGCTGATCGAGTCGACCATGACGGCATAACTTTGGGAGTGAAGCGCCTCTTCGAAGCTTTGACGAACCAAAATGAGGTTGATTTCAGGGGCGGTGACGTACGGATTGACATTGTCCATTAGGTTATTCGTTTGGAGAGAGTCCATAAAGATGAGCTGAGAGAGGGCTTTGTCGTACGCCGTTTTTTCCATCTCGGTGAGGTATTTGTAGTCGACCGCATCGCGGGTCATATCGACCTCTTTAGGGAACCATGTGTTGTTGAGCATCATCTCCCATAGGTTATAGGCCCATTGGTATTTGATATTGTTGAGTTCAAAAATACCGGTCGGATTACCGCCGAAAATCTGGCGATCGTTTACATGTTCAGTAGAGGTAGGATTGTAAATTTGTTTACGCTTCATTTCGGCTATCCCTGTGTGTGCAGATAAAGTAAATGATTATGTCGAAAACTAGATTTAACTATGATAAAATGAAAATAGTTTTTGTCGCGGGGGTATGATAATGAAGAAAAGGGCAATCCTCAAGTCGTTTGCGGCGGCTGTAGCAGTATACGCTATAGCGGGTTTTTTCGGTGTTCCTTACTTTTTAAAAAACAGTGTTCCCCTAAAAGTGAATGAAGCGACAAAAGGGGGGAAACTTTCAATAGAATCGGCCTCATTCAACCCCTTTACATTCCATATGAAACTCAAAAACGTATCGTTTAAGACCCCCCAAAACAGTGATCTTTTTGCACTCAAGGCCTTTTCGATCAATGTCGATCCTCTGGATTATTTATGGCGCGGAGGTTTAGTCATCCGCGATCTTTCTCTGCGGGAACCCAAAGTAACCGTACGGCGTGATGAGAAGGGAGATTTTAATTTTAAATGGCTGACGGAATTGGGAGGCGATTCGGAAGAAAATAAATCCTCTGAACCTTTGCAACTTATTATCCGTCATTTGGCCCTTAAAAACGGGGCAATCAACTACAGCGATTACTCAGAAGGAAAAGCGTATACCCTTGATATCGGGCCTGTCGGGTTTAACCTTGATAATATCGATTTGCGAAACCTCTCCAATGAGAATGGAAAAATGCGTCTGTTTGCGACGATCAACGAGGGGGGATTTGTCGATTTAAGCGGAAAGCTCGATGCCCTCTCTCCTCTTAACATAAGAGGAAACGTGACATTCAATTCGGGGAAACTGTATACGCCGTGGCGCTATTTTAAAGACAAATTTCCGATTGAGGTGGCAGAGGGAACGGCCGCGTTCGGCTTTGACTACCGCTTTAACAGCAACGATGTGAATGCAACCGAACTCTCCAATCTCTATTTCGGAATCGATAAACTCCGCATTATCCCCAAGGGGGAGAATCGCAATCTTTTTACCCTCTCAACGCTTCGGCTGAAAAAAGGGGACGTTTTCCCTATAAAGAAGATATTTAACGCCGAAACGCTCAGTGTGAACGGAGTTGATGTTTCGGCATACCGTTCGCAGGAGGGGAAAATTGATTGGCTGACGTATATCGACGAGATCCAAAAAGCATTTCCGAGCGATGAAAACAAGACGTCAGAACCGTGGAATTTTTCGTTGGGGAGTACGGCGGTCGAGAACATCGGCATTGAGTGGCGGGATGACGCTCCGCGAGAACCGTATAGCGCAAACGTGAAACATATCTCGTTGCATAGCGGGCTGATCAGTAGCGATAGTCGGTCGCTTTTAAATTTCAATATCACATCCGGTGCTTTAAGCGTTACGCGTAAACGCGATCAAAGTCTGAGTGCAGGACTGGAAGGGATCGGAGTAGAGGGGATCACAATCGATCGCACACGAAAATTTGCACAGGTGCAAAAAATCTCCGTGTTGCAGCCCAGTATTGCTTTAAAGCGGTTATCGGACGGCTCTATTGATTTATCGCGTTACGCTTACGTAACACCTTCACGTCCTTCCGTATCTTCTGAAACGCCGTGGGGATACCGCATCGATGAACTGAATGTGAGCAACGGATCGGTCGGATTTGTAGATGAGGTTCCGCACAAAAAGGTGACGGCGGATTTGGATCAGCTCAATTTGAACGTAAGAGGATTTGAAAGCGATCCGGGGGTGAAATCGTCCCTCTCTTTCTCTTCGCGCCTTAATGAAAAAAGTACGATTGATCTGAAAAGCGATATGGTCCGCTCTTCTCAAAGTGCCAAAGGGACGGTTGAGCTGAAAGGGGTAGACGTTTCGCTCGCCGATCCGTATATCGAGCCGAGCACCTATGCATCATTGCGTCGAGGAAATCTGTCGCTCTCGGGCACGTATGATTATAGACCTTCGCGTACGTCTATAAACGGGAAAATTGCTCTGAGCGACTGGGTAGTCAATGATACGCGTGACGATTCCGTGCTTTTAGGATGGGATAAAATCGGAGCGACTCCGTTCGCGTATGCTTATCCCGATAATCGGCTGAAAATCAACCAGTTGGCAATCGACGGATTTTATACCAATGCACTTATCGATTCGAAAAAAGCATTGAACTATTCGACGCTCGGTAAGGCGAAGAAGGGGGAGACCAATACGACCAAATCGGGGAATCCGTTCGGGCTTGAGATCGTTAAACTTCTTCTTCGCGGAAGCAGTGCAACATTCAGTGACCAGTCGTTGCCGTTGCCGTTTAAGAGCTATATTCATGATATGGAAGGCTCTGTTTTAGGAATTTCGACGACCAAAGACGTTACGACGTTCGTGAAGCTTCGAGGGGGGGTCGATCAGTACGGATTAGCAAAGATCAACGGACAGCTCAATACGAAAGACCCTAAACAATTCACCGATATGAAAGTAGCGTTCGATAACCTCGAACTTAAAAATTACACTCCGTACTCTCTGCAGTTTTTGGGTTACAAGATCGAAGGGGGAAAACTCTTTTTGAATCTGGGGTACAAGATTGAGGGGGGAAAACTGGACGCTTCCAATCAAGTCGTCATCAAGAAAATTGAATTGGGTGCCGAAAAAGAGGGGGGCTCGCCGTGGCCGATGCGTTTCATTGTGGCACTGCTCGAAGACAGCGACGGGATTATCGATATCGATTTGCCGATCGAAGGGGATGTAAATAATCCCGACTTCAAATACGGCAAAGTGGTATGGCAGGTGATCGGGAACCTCTTTACCAAAGCGGTTACCTCCCCGTTTAGATTGCTTGGTTCACTGATGGGGATTGAGAGCGATAAACTCTCCTCCATCGACTTTGATGCGGGTTCCGCAGCGCTTCTTCCGCCGGAGATCGAAAAACTTGATCACATTACGACAATGCTTTCCAAGCGTCCCAAACTTGCACTGAACATTTACGGCGGATACGATGAGGTCGGCGATGTTCGTACCCTTAAGGGACGTAAACTTGTGCAAGAAGTTTTGAAACGAAACAAAAACCTAAAAATCGATTCGCCGCAGGCGATAAGCGTTGAATTATTGGAAGATATGGCGGAAGATGTTTTGGATCGAAAAGATCGAAAAGAACTTAAGAACAAACTTCTAAAACAGTATCCCGAAGAGGCGGCATTCGTCCGGTACTATTCCGCGGCTCTCATCGACAAACTGATTGTGCTTCAGCCGCTGGCTCCGCAGGAGCTTCAGGCATTGGCGCAACAACGCGCCGAGACGATTCGAAAGTATCTAATGAAAACGCCGGATTTTGAAAAACGGGTTGCGATACGCGCAAATGAATCGGCAAAAGCCCTCAAAGAAGGGGAGATTCCGGTTCGTTTAGAAATAGTAATCCCTTAAAGGGTTACTGTTTTTTGACTAAACTTTGAACCCTCTCATTTCACTCAGGATATTCGCGTTTATACTGTTCAAATGATTGATCGCCGTTACAACTTCTTCTACGCTTCGGGCATTTAAGAGAGAGACTTCTTCGACTCTTTGTATCTTTTGGGATACTTCACCGATTTGAGATGAGATAAAGTGGGCTTTCTCCGCGGCAATTTTGGACGTTTGGACGCTATGCGCAATGGCTGTTCCGACATCATTGATAGCTTTTTCGGTCATAGGCGATTGTTTGAGTACCTCTTGTTCGGCTTCGGAATTGTTTTGCATCTCTTCACACAATTCGTTGATGGATTGTGTGATGATATTGATCGTCGTATTTGTTTCGGTAAGGCTTTTTTGTGTTCTTTCCGCAAGTTTTCGTACTTCGTCGGCGACAACTGCGAAGCCTCTGCCGTGTTCTCCTGCCCGTGCCGCTTCGATAGCGGCATTAAGGGCAAGAAGATTGGTTTGATTGGCAATATCGTTGATTGTCCCTAAAATATTTTTCACTTGAGATGCCTCTTCGTTGAGTCTGATGAGTTTGGAGGTAAATTCCAATTCGGCCTGTGAATTCTGTTGCACCTTTTCAAGTGTTTTGGATATAGAGATTTGCGCCGTACTTAACGTATCTGCCGCTTTTTGAATTTCGTTGCATGCATGTTTTAATTCGGCTGCACTTTCATCCGCGGTCTGTTTTATAGGGGCGATATCGCCGGAAGTTTTGATGATTGCCTGATATGTTTCCTCAACCCTGATCCCTATTGCATGGCTTGTCGCAAGCAATTTTTCTGAGGTAGATGCCCCGTCGATGGCTAAAGATTGAGCTTTAGAAATGATGGTTCTCGTTTTATCGATAAATTTGTCGATCAAGTCGCCAACGCTTTTGATTTCATCTTTGCCGTCGATGTTTAGCCGTTTTGTCAGATCGCCCTCACCGCTTTCGAGTGCATGTACCGAAGTCTCAATGCGCTTTAATTTTCCGACAATTCCTTGTGATACCATCAATAAAAGGATGATGGTCAAACTCAATCCGCCCATTCCGACGAGAGTCATCGTAGCGGTACCGCTTTGTAACATTGAATTGGCCTCGTTCTCATCCGCTATAACATAGTCATTGGCTAGCAATACAAGCTCATCGATGGCTTTTCGATGCGCTTCATACAGCGGTTTTAATTTTTTAATGGAGATTTCCGTCGCTTTTTCCTTATCGTCGGCATTTATCGCATCCAAAAACTCGCCGTTCGCTACTTCGAAGAACTCTTTGGCCGGTTTCATCGATTTTTGCAGTATTAACTGTTTGGCCTCTTCTTTCAAATCGCTTTTTCGCCAATAATCCTGTCTGCCGTCATACTCTTTTTGCAATGCAGTCAATTTTTCTTTCAGTGCCGGAAGTTCAGCGGGGGTTGCTTCGATCATCAAATGCGTTACGAGCTTCGTTTCAATGATATATTCGGGAGGGGGCAAAATATCGGCAATCAAATCTTTTGAGAGGATGATTTCATCGTAATGTTTCCCTTTTATTTTGATGCTGTTGGTTACAAAATAGGAGGTGGCAAGAATAGCGGACATAATAATGGCAACAAACAATGAGCTAAATACCAATTTAGTCTTAATGGACGTATCGTTCAACATGTAAAATTCTCCTACACTGCATCATACGAAAGTGTGATCTTTCTAATTATATCTCGCAGTATAATATTAGTGCATGGTATTGTTTAGTTTGCGGCATGTCTTATTGTTCAATTATTGAACAGCGTTAAATAAATGGGATGGACTTTTTATTTAAACTACCCCCCTTTTTTTATCTTTTATTGCTTGCTGATTGAGGGCATTTTCTGCTATTTTCATAAGTTATTTCCGCGGTAAATGATTATTAAATTGAGTTTCGTAGGAAGTCTGTTGTCTAAAACAACCTATAATTACACTTTTATTTTTAATTGAATAGGGGATGAGCATATGCCGTTTTCACCCGCAAAACGTAAAGATACCCTCAGCGGTATCCTTTTTGTAGCCATATTTGCCGCTGCCGCAACGATGATCGCCGATCTTTCCGCGGTAAAGAATCTTGGGATCTCCCCGCTTGTCGTGGGGATTGTACTGGGGATATTTTTTGCTAATACGATGCATAATCGTATCCCTTCGGTTTGGGAGGGGGGAATTACTTTTTCGGGTAAGAAAATCCTCCGTTTTGCGATCGTTTTTTATGGCTTTCGTATTACGTTTCAGCAGATTCAACAAGTCGGAATAGAGGGGTTTATGGTCTCATTGATCATGCTCTCTACGACGTTTATTCTCGGAACCTTTTTAGCCCAAAAGTTTTTTAAGCTTGACCGCGATACGTCGATGTTGACCGCAGCGGGAGCTTCGGTATGCGGTGCGGCGGCTGTTTTGGCAACCGAGCCGGTACTTAAAAGCGAAGAGTACAAAACAGCGATTGCTGTATCGATGGTGGTTCTTTTCGGAACGATTTCGATGTTTCTATACCCTGTATTGTATGCGGCGATTATTGAACCGGCAACGGGCTTTTTACATATGGCTCCGACAACGTTCGGGATGTATGTCGGGGGGACGATTCATGAAGTTGCTCAAGTCGTTGCCGTTCCGGCATCGATTCCGGGTGCAAGTGCCGATATGGCAAATACGGCGGTCATCGTTAAAATGACACGGGTTATTATGATCGCACCGATGTTGATCGTATTAGGAATTTATCTTTCGTATATGGCTAAGAAAAGCGGTACGACCGGCGGCGGCGTGAAACTCGTTATCCCTTGGTTCGCCGTCTATTTCGTCGGTATGGCGGGGGTGAATTCACTGTTGCTCGATTTTACCAATACGCATGCAACGGAAGCTATCGCGACAACTATCCAATCGGTGATCGCTAATATTAATATCATCGATACGTTCTTGCTTACTATGGCAATGACAGCCCTCGGCATGGGAACTCGCTTTGCGAAATTCAAAGGACTCGGGTTAGCCCCTATTTATGCGGCCGGTTCGATGTTCGTTTGGCTGGTACTAGGCGGATTTGTTATCACCCAATGGGTAGTGGCGACGTTTTAATCTTCGGGGCTTATGCCCCCTTACTCCCCTTGTCTTCTATATTAATGAGTTCTACTAATCCCTCAACATGTAATTATCTTTAATGGTTTCGCCCACAGCTTCGGCCATTTTTTGATACCCTAGCGCATTAGGGTGGATATAGTCGCTTTTGTAACGGTCATCGAGCAATATATCAGAGAGAATATCGGATTCAATCGGCAGATGGTATTGTTCGGCCAGTTCTCCATACAGGGGCGTAGGGGAAAGATGCAAGAGCCCGAATTCCGGAACGGCGATGAGCATGACCTCTGATCCTCTCTCCCGCGCAAGACGAATCATTTGTGCAAGATTGTGCCGTAATAACTCGGTGCTTTTTTTCTGAAGAATATCGTTTCCTCCATGGCAGAGGATCAGGAGCTTAGGATGATACTCTGCCAAAAGAGAGGGGAGCCGTTTGAGCCCAGCATCGGACAACTCTCCCGGAACCCCCGCATTGATTACTCTGTGCCCTAATGTTTTTCCAAGGCGTGCGGGATAGCTCTCCTCGGGTCCGGCCCCGTATCCATAGGTCAGACTGTCGCCGAATGCGAGAATCACCGCTTCTTTATCGATAGGTTTTTTCGGCAGATTTGCAGAGAGATAATAACGGTTAATGAGAAAGCTCCCAATGAGTAATACAGCTAAAATCGCATAGGTTCTGTTTAAAGTCATACTTACCGTTTCCGATAGCTTAACGCTTCGAGCAGATGAGCTTTCCCGATATCCGCTTCCCCTTCGATATCGGCAATCGTTCGGGCAACTTTGAGGACGCGGCTCACCGCCCGAAACGAAAGACCGAATCTCCCGATCGCTTGATCAATTATCGGCTGTGTTTCCTCATTTAAGGGGCAGTAGCGCGCTATATCGGCATCGCCGAGCGCTCCGTTCAATCCGCTTTGCCCGCGCATTTTTTGCCGCAAGAACGCTTCGCGTACTTTTTTATGTAGCTGGCGAGAGGTGACACTCGGTTTGTCCTCAGCACTTACCGCGTGCATCTGGACATAAAGATCGATACGATCCAAAAAAGGATCCGATAGTCGTGACTTGTAGCGGTTGATTTCCAAATCGCTGCATCGGCAGGCGGTTGTCGTACTGAAAAGATTGCCGCAGGGGCAGGGATTCATGGCTGCTACAAAAAGAAAATTGGCATCATAGGTTACTTTCGTATTGACGCGGGAAATACGGATGCGGCGATCTTCAAGGGGCTCTCGTAACGCTTCTAGTACCGTTTTGGAAAAGTGGGGAAGCTCATCAAAGAATAATATCCCTCCGTGCGCCAATCCTACCTCCCCGATTTGGGCTTTATGCGCCCCTCCGCCGAAAATACTGGCTCCGGTACTGGAGTGGTGCGGAGAGCGAAACGGGCGAGAGGGGGTAAAGGTCGGCTCTTTTCCCTCCAAAATCTCCAGTTTTGCGCATTCAAGAATCTCGTTGTTATGAAGCGGCGGCATAATGTGAACCAGCCTTTTAGCAATCATCGATTTTCCGCTCCCCGGAGAGCCTTCGAGCAGCAGATTGTGCATGCCTGCCGCCGCTATCAGGGCAGAGCGCTTTGCATGTTCCTGCCCTTTTATATCGATAAAGTCGAGGGGATACTCTTCATGAAAAAAGTAGCTTTTTTCGTTATGGAGTATATGTTCGAATTCAAAGGTACTGGTATGGGATTTTGCCTCGGGAAGAGGGTCGGCTTTTAAGAGGTTTAGGGTATCGGATAGGGTGTCAACGCCGTAGAACGTTATATTCGGGATTTTTGAAAGTTTAGAAAGACTGACATTGGGGACGATAGCGCGCGTAATGGCACCCTGATTCGCCAGAGATAAAATGATAGGGTAGAGCAGGGCGTTTTCGGTCACGCTTCCGTCCAATCCAAGCTCGCCGAATAGATACCAGCCGCTTATGTCCCCCTCATAGTTTCCTAATGCAATCAATGCGGCTATACTGAGATCAAAATGCGAACCCTCTTTGCGCACATCGCTGGGGGCAAGGTTGATGGTGAGCCGTTTTGGCGGAAAGGTGAACGCGTTACTCAGCAAAGCCGATTTTACCCTCTCCTTGGACTCGGTAATGGCGGTATTTGCCATCCCGACAATCGTAAATGCCGGAAGACCCTTAGTTGCGGTAAACTGCACCTCGACACCTTTGGCATCAATCCCCTCAAACGTTGCACATAACAGCTGTTTCATTATTCATGCTCCTCATTGCGCCTGATATGAATACAGCTGCTGGAAGTCGAACTATTTTTCCGTGCTTCCGATAATGCATTTAGTATCAAGCGGATTATTTTTATTTACCTGAAGCAGTTCGCCTTTTTTGCTCAAACACGCTTTTTTAGCATTCTCCAATGCCAGATCGGCACTTGTTTTTCCGGTTCCGATGGATTCAAATACCGCAAATGTACTTACACCCATGAATATCAGACATGCGATTATGATTGCACTTACCAAATAGATACTGTAGTACCGTTTATCCAACCCTTTCATAGTACACCTCCGTAATTACTCTTGTCTATTGTAGTTCCGAAATACTAAAGAGTATTGAAAAAAATTACGGCTGTGCAGTTTTTAATATTGTATTTATAAAAACAATATCAAACGCTTAAAGTTGTATCAGTGCGGTAAATTTTAGTGAATGGAGGGAGGAAAAGGGAATAATATTGCATTTTGCAATATCATTTTCTCTCTTTTAGAGCTTTTTTATACTCTTTTTCAAATTTTTTGCGACGGTTATAGCTGAGTTTCTCAATAAAGAGTTTCCCCTCTAAATGATCGATTTCGTGTTGAATAGCGATCGAGAGAAGATCGGATGCGTGAAGTTCGCACGTCTCTCCGTGGCGGTTTTGATACTTAAGGCTCAGTGTCTCATAGCGTTCAACGTCCTCATAAAAACCGGGAACGCTGAGGCACCCCTCCTGATACAGGATGTTGCCTTTCGGATTGTGAATAACGGGATTGATAATCTCTAAAAGATTCTCTCTATGTTGGTTGCCCTCTTCATCAGGGACACAGAGAATCAATACTCGAAGAGGATTAGCGACTTGGATAGCCGCTAGCCCTATGCCGTTTGAAGCCATCATCGTCTCATACATATCGTCTAAAAATCGATGAAGCAGTTCATCGAAGTTTACAACGGCTTGGGAACGGGCTTTTAGCTGTTTGTTCGGATAAGTGATAATGGGTAGAAGCATAAGGACCTTATTCGGTATCGTTACAGACCATATACCGAAGTTTTGAGTTATTATCAGCCGCATCCATAGCGGTAAGAGTGCAATCGAGCGTTTGATCTACCCCTTTTGTAGAGGTTAATTCGGCAATACCGATTGCAATGCGAAGCTGAATTTCCTGCTCCGCTAGGAAAAAGTTGCTTGAGGAAACAAGATCAAAGAGACGTTCAGAAGCCCGTTTCGCACTCTCAATATCGGTATGTTTAAGAACCATAGCGAAAATGCCTTCGCCGTAGTGAGCGACGATATCGCTGCGGCGAGATGTTTTGAGAAGAAGCCTTGCAACCGTACGGGTCATAAGCTGTTGAGCTTTTTCACTTTGAATGGTCTCTGCGGTTGTTTTGGAGAGGCGCACGGTGATCAGAGAGCTTTTGTGTTTGAACTCATCGATAAGATGGCGTTCCTGCTCCAGTTTGGTTATGAGGAATCGTTTGTTGTACACGCCGTATTGATTATCGAAAATGGTTTCATTTTCGACTTGTTTTACGATGCTTGCCGTTTCATCATAAATGGTTTTCATATGGGTGACTTGTTTTTTCAAAATAGAGCTGAGTTTTCCGACATCGCTCCCTAGGGATGAGATTAAATCATTCGCACCGTTTAAAGAGGGGACGTTTTTCATCTCCTCTTTTTTAGTCTCTAAAATTTTTTCCATTAAAGAGATGTTTTTATACAGAGTCGCACTGAGCTGCAGGATGCTTTTAACGGATGAAAACCCTTGTTTCAGTGTTTTTTCAAGTTCGATGCTTTTTTCTTCATGATTGTCTTCTTCAAGTTCCAAAACGGAACCGATTTGACGACGGAGACTTTCGCTTTTGTCTTCGAGAATACGATCAAAATAGAGTCCGAAATTGTTCGGGGTAGGGGGAAGGTTGTCAGATATGAGGGCATTAAGAACCTCTTTGGCAAAGATTTCTAGATCACTGGTAGGATTGTTCAGCGATCCGGCACTGATATAAGCATTCTCATCACTGCCCTTTTGGGTAGCCTGCCGTTGGGAACGTTTGAGATCGCTGAGCGCTGCCATGGTCTACCTCTTACTTCTCTTCTTTTTCTTTTTGAACCAATACTTCGTCAATGATACCATAAGTTACCGCTTCTGCGGCTGACATAAAGTTATCTCTGTCCGTATCTTTTTCGAGTTTTTTGACGCTTTGACCGCAATTTTTAGCCAAAATTTCATTCAATTCGGCTTTCATGCGCAAAATTTCTTTGGCTTGGATCTCGATATCGGTTGCCTGCCCTTGAGCACCGCCGAGAGGTTGATGGATCATGATTCGTGCATGCGGGAGGGCATAACGTTTGCCTTTGGTTCCCGAACTGAGTAAAAAGGCACCCATCGATGCCGCTTGACCGATACAGATGGTGCAGACATCGGGACGGATGTAGTTCATGGTATCGAAAATCGCCATCCCTGAAGTGATAACACCTCCGGGGGAGTTGATGTAAAAATAGATATCCTTTTGCGGGTCTTCCGCTTCCAAAAAAAGAAGCTGCGCTACGATGGAAGAGGCTACCGGATCATTAACTTCACCGCTTAGCATGATGATACGGTCTTTGAGAAGACGTGAATAGATATCATACGAGCGCTCACCGCGCCCCGTTTTTTCAATGACGTAAGGGATGTAGCTCATTATGCCTCTTTAATTTTATCGTTAAGCAATTTGCTCAACACGCGATCTTCGATCATCGCCATTTGAATCGCAGGAAGGTATCCCGACTCTTGGTAATGTTTGTAAACCGCTGCCGGATCTTGACCCATTTGCATCGCTTCGAAATAGATGGTTTGCATCAACTCTTGCTCGTTGACGATAACGTTTTCCGCTTTTGCCAATGCATCGACGATAAAGGTCGCTTTTACCGCACGGCATGCGTCGTCACGGAACGTTTCGCGCATTTCTTTTACTTTCTCGGCATCGTTACGGAGCTCTTCGAGTTCCGCTTCGCTCATTTCGCGAGCTTTTTTGTTCAATGCCATATCCATCTCTTGCTCCACGATGAACTCAGGAAGATCGATAGTAAATGCGCTTACGAATGTTTCCATAAGGGCCGGCTTGAGCTCGTCGTTATATTTAACGCTCATCGCTTCGGATTCGAGCTGCTCTTTTACTTTTTCTTTGAGCATCGCAACGCTGGCATCCTCGTATCCAGGAAGCATTTTTTTCGCCAATTCGTCATCAATGACAACCGCTTCTTTGGTTTGAATAGCGTTTACTTTAACTTTGAATTGTGCCGGTTTGCCCGCAAGTTTGGCTCCGCCGTAGTTTTCCGGGAAAGTAACGTCGATCGTTTTTTCATCCCCTTTTTTCAATCCGATCACTTGATCTTCAAATCCCGGGATGAACTGGCCGCTTCCGAGGCGAAGAGAGAACCCTTCCGCTTTGCCCCCTTCAAATGCTTCGCCCTCTACAAATCCTTCGAAATCGATCAATGCCGTATCGCCGCTTACCAGTGCACGATCTTCGTCTACGTTGACTAACGGTGCCTGAGCCGATGCAAGTTCTTCGATACGTGCCGTAACTGCCGCATCGTCGATTGCCGGTTTGCTCACGTCAGGAACCATTGCCGCATAATCACCGAGGGTAATAGCAGGACGGGTTGCGATAACGACTTCTACATTGATTCCGTTATCGTCTTTTTCAAACTTTGTGATATTCGGCTCACCGATCAATGAATCGGCCGCGATTGCCATCTCTTTGAGACCCGCGGTTAAAAGATCGCGTAATGCTTGCGCTTCGGCATCTTGAACCAAACGCTCACCGTATTGCTTTTTCACGGCACTGATCGGTGTTTTCCCTTTACGGAAACCGGCTACTTTAGCTTCTCTCGCGATTTGTTTCGCGATGCTTTCGATGTTGGCATCGATGGTTCCGCGTGTAATGGCTGCATTGATTTTTGCGTTAGCTGAGTCGATTTTATTGGTTGTAATTTGCATTGAATCCCTTTTGTTAACGTCTCTTATGTAGACTAAATGGTGGCAATATTATCCAAAAAGGATTAATAATACGCTGAATTAAAATAAAAGCAAAGAGATGATAAAGTAATAGTATTATTTAAAATGAGCGAGTACGGGATTGGATAACAACGAATTATTTATAAAAGCGGTCAAAACGATGATTACCCATGTCGGTGAAGATGTCGAGCGGGAAGGACTTTTGAAAACTCCCGAGAGGGTTTTAAAAGCGTATGAATTCATGTTCGGCGGGTACAAAGAAGATCCGCAATCGATTTTGAATTCGGCAATGTTCGAGTCGTCGAACGATGAGATGGTTTTGATCAAAGATATCGAATTTTATTCGACGTGCGAACATCATTTGCTCCCTATTATCGGGCGTGCCCATGTCGCCTATATTCCCGACGGGAAAGTGGTCGGTTTGTCGAAAATTCCCCGTGTCGTCGATGTTTTTGCCCGTCGGATGCAGATTCAAGAACAGCTCACCGAACAGATCGCCGATGCGTTGATGCACGCTATTGCCCCCAAAGGGGTTGCGGTGGTGATTCAGGCACGCCATATGTGTATGGAGATGCGCGGGGTGGAAAAGATCAGTTCGACAACAACGTCGAGTGCCCTTCGCGGGTTATTTAAACGGGATGAGAAGACGCGGATGGAATTTTTCAGCCTCATCAACTCTTCCAGCGGGAACCGATACTAAACGATGCCGCTCAAAGCATTACGCAGTCGCCTGGGCTCTGAAAAACTTACCACCGTATTCGGCACCGTCAGTAAAATCAGCCCTACCGTCATTATCGCCGAGGGGCTCCATGTCAGTATCGGCGATACGGTATTGATGGTTTCGGAAGTTAGCGGCGCGGAGGCGCTGGGGATGGTGAGCGAAGTAGAACGCAACCGTTTTTTTATCACCCCGTTTCGGTTTGTCGAGGGGTTTCGTGCCGGAGACAAAGTCTATCCGAACCAAAGCGGAATGATGATCGAGGTGGGTGAAGCGCTGCTCGGTCGTGTCGTCGATCCTTTTATGAATCCCATAGACGGAAAAGGGCCTATTTCGGGGTCCAATTTCGAATCGATTATTAAAGCCCCCATTGCGGCTATGAAGCGGGGGATGATTGATGAACCGTTCAGCGTCGGGGTCAAAACGATTGACGGATTGCTGACGTGCGGAAAAGGGCAGAAACTGGGTATTTTCGCCGGAAGCGGCGTGGGAAAATCGACATTGATGGGGATGATTGTCCGAGGTGCCGACGCACCGATCAAAGTGGTCGCTCTTATCGGTGAGCGGGGGCGTGAGGTTCCCGAGTTTATCGAAAAATCGCTCGGCGGCAATTTGGAGAACACCGTTCTCGTCGTGGCGACGAGTGATGATTCACCCTTGATGCGTAAATACGGTGCATTCAGCGCCATGAGTGTCGCGGAGTATTTTAAAGGCAAAGGGCACGATGTCTTGTTTATGATGGACTCGGTAACCCGTTTTGCGATGGCACAGCGGGAGATCGGACTGGCACTCGGCGAACCGCCGACCTCAAAAGGGTATCCCCCCTCTTCACTGACATTACTGCCTCAGCTGATGGAACGTGCGGGAAAAGAGGAGGGGAACGGCTCTATCACCGCCTTTTTTACCGTTTTGGTCGAGGGGGATGATATGTCTGATCCGATTGCCGACCAGTCGCGCTCGATTCTCGACGGGCACATCGTCCTCTCTCGCGAACTGACCGATTTTGGAATCTATCCCCCTATCCATATTCTCAATTCCGCCTCACGGGTTATGAACGATATTATTACCCCTGAACACCTTGCGGCCGTGAGACGGTTTCGCCGTCTTTATACACTGTTAAAAGAGAACGAGATGCTGATCCGAATCGGTGCGTATGTGCGGGGGACGGACAAGGAACTCGATGAAGCGATCAGTAAAAAAGAGAGGATGGAGGCGTTCCTCTCCCAAGAGGCGATGAGCATATCGGGCTATCAGGAATCGATAGAACAGATGATCGCGTTGATGGGATAATTGATCTAATCCTTAAACCGTGCTAAACATAAAAAACCCTTAAGGTTGCTATAACGTCGTTTGCACTATCATCCCAATAGTTAAACAAGACTAAATTAGTCCTTTATTAGAAACCCCACGAGGAGCATGAGATGCACGTCTACTTAGACAACAATGCGACAACGATGGTCGATCCTGCCGTCACCGAAGCGATGATTCCGTTTTTTAGCGAAATTTACGGCAATCCCAATTCGCTTCACCGATACGGAACCGCGTCGCATCCAGCAATTACCAAAGCGATTAATCAAATGTACAAAGCGATTAACGCAAGCGATAAAGATGATATTATTTTTACCTCCTGCGCGACCGAGTCGAACAACTGGGTACTTAAGTCGGTATGGGTGGACAAAATCCTCAACGGCGATAAAAACCATATAGTAACGACCGAAGTGGAACACCCATCCGTTCTCTCAACCTGTAGATTTCTCGAAGAGCAGGGGGTTAAAGTAACCTACCTTCCCGTCAACGATCAGGGGATTGTCGAAGCGCATACGCTTCGCAGTTTTATTACCGATAAAACGGCACTGGTCTCGGTTATGTGGGCTAATAATGAGACGGGGATGATTTTCCCGATCAAAGAGATGGCTCACATTTGTAAAGAGCGCGGCGTATTGTTTCATACCGATGCGGTACAGGCCGTCGGAAAAATCCCTGTCGATTTGCAGGATGTCCCTGTCGATTTTATGTCGATGTCGGCCCATAAATTTCACGGTCCAAAAGGGATCGGAGCACTGTATATCCGCAACTCTGAAGCGCTTACGCCGCTCCTGCACGGCGGAGAACACATGGGGGGACGCCGATCGGGTACCTTGAACGTTCCATATATTGTCGGAATGGGAAAAGCGATTGAACTTGCAACGCAAAATATCGAAGAGAAAATGGCGCTCATCCGTGCCAAGCGCGATCGTCTCGAAGATGCCCTTTTGGCGCAGCTGGAGGATGTTTTTACGGTCGGAAATCGTGAAAACCGCACTCCGAACACGATTTTGATCTCGATTCGCGGCGTAGAGGGCGAAGGGATGCTGTGGGATCTTAATAATGCCCTCATCGGAGCGTCGACGGGATCGGCGTGTGCAAGTGAAGATTTGGAAGCCAATACCGTTATGCTGGCAATCGGCGCCGACCATGAACTGGCCCATACCGGTATCCGTCTCAGTCTTAGCCGTTTTACAACGGATGCTGAGGTCGACTATGTCATCGAGAGCTTTACGAAAGCGGTTGCACGTCTGCGAGCGATTTCCAGTTCGTACGCAAAAGTTCAACCTACCCCCGGCGGCGAAGCTGCTGAGTGCAATATTCACCATTAATAAGGAATAAATTATGGCTAAAAATGACCTATTGGGCGGATCTCTTTGGGATCAGTACTCAAATAAAGTAACGACATTAATGAATAATCCTCACAACCAAGGGGAAATTACCCAAGAGGAATGCGATGCGGAAGGGTATAAACTGATCGTTGCCGATTTCGGAGCGGAGAGCTGCGGTGATGCGGTCCGTTTGTATTGGGCCGTTGATCCTAAAACGGATACGATCGTCAAATCGAAGTTTAAAAGTTTCGGATGCGGTACGGCGATCGCAAGCTCGGATATGATGGCAGAGCTTTGTATCGGTAAAACAGTGCAAGATGCCGTTAAAATCACGAATATCGATGTCGAAAAAGCGCTTCGTGATGATCCGGAAACACCGGCCGTTCCGCCTCAAAAAATGCACTGTTCGGTTATGGCGTACGACGTTATCAAAAAAGCGGCGGGACTTTATCTCGGTGTCGATGAGTCAAGCTTCGAAGATGAGATTATCGTGTGCGAATGTGCCCGCGTCAGTTTGGGGACGCTTCGTGAAGTGATAAAACTTAATGATCTTAAAACGATTGAACAGATTACCGATTACACGAAAGCGGGGGGATTCTGTAAATCGTGCATCAAACCGGGCGGACATGAAGCGAGAGAATATTATCTTGTCGATATTTTGGCGGATGTACGCGCCGAAATGGATCAGGAAAAAATGCGCAACGCTGCCGATGCGGGAGCACACGGAGATTTCGAAGCGATGACGCTGGTGCAAAAAATCAAAGCGATTGACAGTGTTATCGATGAGTCGATCCGACAGTTCCTGATCATGGACGGCGGCAATATGGAGGTTATCGATATCAAGGATTCTCCTGATTATATCGATGTTTATATCCGCTATTTGGGTGCGTGTAACGGCTGTGCAAGTTCAAGTACGGGGACATTGTACGCTATTGAAGCGACACTCAAAGAAAAACTTTCACAAAAAATCCGCGTTTTACCGATTTAATAACTCTGTGTCCTTTTCTTTTTAGAAAAGAACGAAAAGAAAAGCACCCTCACACCAGAACGCTGGCGGTACGCTTCGCCCTTCGGCGAGCGACCTTGCTCTTGGTGTGGTGTGAGGGCATTATTTTTAGAAATTTTTGTCAAACCAATCTGCAACCTGAGACCGAATCGTATGTCTCAACTGAATCCCCGCGATAAAATTGTTATGCTGTGCTTTGTTGAGCAAACTGACAAGGGCATTGCGTCGCTTGGAAAGGAACGGATGGTCGATTTGCCCCGGATCCCCCATGATGACAAGGCGTGTTTCATCCCCCATACGGGTTCCGATGAGCTTTAGGGTAGCATTGGTCATATTTTGAGCCTCGTCGATAATGACGAATTTACGTGAAATCGTCGTACCGCGCAAGTGGGCGATGTCCATTACTTCGATATTGTATTTTTTCATAAATACTTCGGTCGCGTTTTCCCGTTTGACCGAATTGGTGTTGCCGGTGTATTCGACGCGCGCATCGATGGAGCGTTTGCTTTGGTGCTCGATTGTAAAATTGACTGCCGCATAGAGGGGATACATAAAGTAGCCGAGTTTTTGCTCTTCGTCCCCTTTGCGAAAGCCTAGTTCTGCCGCTTGATCGTTTGACGTGACGGTATTACGCGCATAAACGATCCCCTCGACAATCCCCTCTTCGACCAATTCTAATCCTGCTTGCAGGGCAACAAGCGTTTTTCCCGATCCGGTAGAACCGGCGACAACGGTGACGTAGTTTTGCGGATGGGTCATCATCGCGTAATAAAATTTTTGTTCCAAGTTGAGCGGACGGACAAGCTCTTCATTGAAATATTCCCCGAAGCGGCGATCGAAATCGCACCACTCTATCTGATTGTTGAATGCAAAAGCATGACGCTGAATCCCTGTTTCATACATTTCAGATGTCGTACTTTGCGCTTTTTGGACAAAAGTGATCTGGTCAAAATTATGGTGCTCGGCATCGGCGGGAAGGGCGGGAGTGTCTTCATACTCGTAGGTATAGGTAAAATCGATTTGCTCGGGGGCTTCGACGCTGCTGTTGCGGATACTTTGGGTACGGATACCGCGAATCTCGGCCGCAATGCGAAACGACATATCGTTAGAGAGGAGAATTAGATCGTAATCATCGGCGATTTCACCGATTTTGGCATCGTTGATCCCTTTGGGCTCGGAAAAATTGTGTGCGACACGGTATTGCTCGCGGTGAACGATATAGAGGTCGATAAGGTTTGCTTCTCCGCCGTGTAGGGAACGGTCAAAGTTTAGCGACAAACGGTAATAACGGTCATTTTTGCACTCTTCGACATCGACATGACTGCGGACACATTCGGGAAGCTCTATAAAGCTGATCGGCTCTCCCCATGCCGCATCGGCAAGACGAAAAAATTCGCGGGCCTGAAAACCGGCTTCGGAGCGCATATCGTCTTTTTTACTGTTAAGTTCGGCCAAAACGATATTAGTGATTACGATGCCGTTGTGGTTTTCGTCACTGATTCGTAAAATGTTGGTTGGATCATCGAGGATAACTGAGGTATCGAGGAGGTAGCAGTTTGGAGTTGGACTCGTCACAAAAAACCCTTTTTATAGGAATTCTTTATGGTAGTGAAACAAAGCTTAAATATATTGAAATTAGAGGTAATACCCTTTGATTCCGTTCATGGTGGAACCCATATTGAGCAGTACCATATCGGCACACACCAGTGCCGCCATCGATTCGGCAACGACCGAGCCGCGCACGGCGACACACGGGTCATGCCGCCCTTTGAGAGAGACCTGAACACTCTCATTTTCGGTATTTATGCTCTCCTGATCGATAAAGATCGAAGGGGTCGGTTTAAAATGGACACGGATGAGTACGTCATCGCCGTTGCTCATCCCCCCCAAAATTCCCCCCGCATGGTTGGATTTAAATCCCGTAGGGGTGATAGGATCGTTGTTTTTAGAAGCGAGTTTCTTTGTACTATCAACTCCGTCACCAATTTCAACCGCTTTGACGGCGTTAATACCCATCATCGCTTCGGCCAGCACCGCATCGAGTTTGTAATAAAGCCCCTCACCAAGGCCGATCGGAAGGCCGCTGATTTTGACCGTAGCGACGCCTCCGACGGAGTCATGGGAATTTTTGGCCTCCAAAATAGCTGCTTTTTGTGCCTCTTCTACGCTGGCATCGAGGGCATAGATGGGGCTGCGCGGAGGATAATCAAAATCGAGTGTTTGCGATTCGATGCCGTGAATAGCGCTGATACCGCTTTGAAATCTAATACCGAGTTGTGAGAGCATCAGTTTAGCCACCGCCCCGCCCGCTACGCGAGCGGCGGTTTCACGTGCGCTTGAGCGCCCGCCGCCGCGGTAATCGCGCAGACCGTATTTGTGAAAATAGGTAAAATCGGCATGTCCCGGACGGAAAATATCTTTGACGTTGGAATAATCACCGCTCTTTTGATCGGTGTTATAGATCACAAGCGTAATCGGCGTTCCCGTGCTGAGCCCTTCGAAAACGCCGCTGAGTATTTCGACACAATCTGCCTCTTTGCGGGCGGTGGCAAACTCGTTTTGCCCCGGTTTGCGACGATCTAACTCGCTTTGGATAAAGGTTTCATCGATTGCCAGTCCCGCAGGAACACCGTCGAGAATGCATCCGATCGCTTTGCCGTGCGATTCACCGAAAGTCGTGATCGTAAAACGTTCTCCGAACCGATTCATTTGAGCTCCTTGCTTAACATCTCCAATGCGATTTGTGCCGCTTCCTGCTGAGCCTGTTTTTTGCTTTTCCCCTGAGCGGAGGCGTACCGTTTGCCGTCGATAATGACGGCCACTTCAAACTCTTTTTTATGATCCGGCCCGTGTGCGGCGATAAGCTGATATTCGGGAGTCGTTCCGTAGTGTGCCTGAGTCAGCTCTTGGAGAGAAGTTTTGTAATCTTTAAAGAGCGAATCGAGTGAAATATCGGGATGGACGTGTTCGAGAAGAGAAACGGTGATTTCTTGCACTTTACCTAACCCGGTTTCAAGGTACATCGCCCCCATGACCGCTTCAAACGCGTTCGAGAGGAGAGAGCTTTTGGTCCGTCCGCTGTTGTTCTCTTCGGCATTGGAGAGAAAAATATGCTCACCGAGGTTAAGATGATTTGCCAGCGAGGTAAATCCCCCCTCATTGACAAGAGATGCACGCATTTTGGAGAGTTTTCCCTCATCATAGCCGCGGAATTTTTTGTAAAGATATTCTCCGACGATTAAATCGAGTACCGCATCTCCCAAAAACTCCAGCCGCTCATTATTGTAGGGCTGTTTGTAGCTTTTATGCGTCAGCGCTTCAATAAGGAGCTCTTTGTTTTGAAATGTGTACCCTAAACGTTCTTGCAGGGCTTGTAAGTTGTCCATTAGCTGTTCAATCCTTTTTTTATAATTTTAGCACGGATTGGGGCAAAGCCCCCATCCTTCGCTAACGCTGAGTTCTCTTCGGCAGAGAGCCCACGCACGCTTGCGTGCTTTTCATTTCAATCCACTTTTATACTTTTCCGCCTCTTCTTTGGCGATTACGTCGCATTGTTCGTTTTCGATGTGACCGTTATGGCCGCGAACCCAGACCCCCTCAATACGGTGGGGTGCGGATACGCGAATATACTCCTGCCAGAGGTCGGGATTTTTGACTTTGGCGAAGTTGCGTTTGATCCACCCTTCCAGCCACTCGTTGATCCCTTTGATCACATAGCTCGAATCGGAGATGATGGTGACCTCGCACGGCTCTTTAAGCGCCCGAAGCCCCTCTATCACTCCGAGCAGCTCCATACGGTTGTTGGTAGTATGGGCTTCTCCGCCTCTGATGATACGCTCTTTGTCTCCGTAACGCAAGATGGCACCGTAGCCTCCCGGCCCCGGATTTCCGAGTGCCGATCCGTCACTGAAGAGAGTTATTTTCTTCAAATCGTTCCTTTGAGAGATTCATAATGCTTTGCAGAGAATCAATCGCGTGGCAGTGCGGACAGCGGTGAAACGGCAAAAATGAGATCGTATTACATTCATCGCACGAATATTCAAACTGCAATGTCGCTTTGGTAACGCCGCAACGGCGAAGGGCGATCAGGACGTCGAGTTCGAAAACCGAGCTTCCCGAGCAGAGATCGACTGAGCCTTTTGCAGTGAACAGCTCGCGCAAGAAAGTATTGCTTGCAATTATATCCAAATCGAGATTTTCATCTCTAAGCCGCCATAAAACATCACTCAGCCGCTGGCTCAGCGATTGGTCGTAATGGCGCCATGCCGATATCGGCCGATAGGTAAAGAGCCACTCGAAAATCATATACCCCAGTTGGCGGTGCGAGGCATAGAGTTCGAGCAGCTTTTGGGCTTTTTCATCGATATCGATACGGTGGTCATTGAGCAGAATCCGGCATTCAAGATAAAGTTTCTCATTCGCGGTGCCCGCAGAGAGCTCCTGCAAGGACTCCATTACCTCTAGGGCTTTGTCGTACTGCTGCAGCTGCTCATAAATGAGAATCAGATAATGCAATGCCTGCGGTGTACGGGGAGAGTTGTGAAGAATCTGCATAAATGTTTGACGGGCACGCTCTAAAAACCCCGCTTTAAAAAAGCTTTTTCCGAGTAGTAAAAGGGCATCTTTTTGGAAAATAGGATCACGGTTTTTGGAGAGAAGCGCATGATAGATCTCGACGCTTTTCTCGTAATTTCCCTGATGTTCGAAACTTTGTGCCAGCAGAAGCCACGATTCGCTTGTTAGAGAGTTGGTCTGTACCTGCTCGGCAAGTTTGTCCCCTTCGCCGAGAGACTCGAATTTTCCTAAAAAAGATTCAAGATCGGTATGCTCTTTGGCCGCTTTGTACCGTCCCCACCAATAGCTCAAAAAGGAGAGGATAAAAAGGAGGATAAAAAAGACGACGATACCGAAAAGAGGGTCGCGAAATTCAATAAAAAATGTGTCCATGTCGTATTATAGCCGCGAAAAGGTTATTTCTTTAATGATTCGCGTATTTTGATCGATTCGATAATGTACGGAAGGTTCATTCTCGTTTTGGCAGATGTCATCTTTGCAGTGCAGTGTATGACTTGCCGGAAGCGGATCCCCAAGCCCCTGATCGTATCTGTTTTTAATCAGTGCGGAGGTGATCTGAATTTCGGCAATTTTTTTGCCGGAGGGATCGGAAACAATTTGGGCCAGTGTTTTTCCTCCCCGTTTTATTAAAAAGACCATTTCATTTTGGCTCGGAGAGATTTGGCTCAGTTTTTCAAATTCAAAACCGCTAAGGGAGGTAGTTACCTGATTAAACGGGATATCGGGATGCAAAGAACCAAGCCCCTCTTCGGTAATGTTCAGGGCGTAGGGCAAAGATTTATTGGGCGTGTCACAGCCGCTAATCAAGAGGATTAAAAGCAATAAAGCGGATAAACGGCAGATCAAAATACCCTCTCCACCATAAGCTGAATCGAGACACGCCCGTTCCACTCGTTTTTATTGACGGTATAGCTGCACGACATTTTTTTATTCTCGGGACACTCCAGTGTCCGCCGAAACGCGATCAGCTCTAACGTTTTCGGACTGAAACGGGAAGGGCGCAGTTCCAAACGGCTGTGGGACTGGTCGCTTCCGAAGAGTTTGACTGTTACGACGTCGGCCTCCCGGATCAAAAACCTCGGGCGGGGATTTCCCTCGCCGTAAGGTTCGAACCTCTCCAGAAGTTCAAGGAGCTGGAAATTGATCGTTTCGTGTTCGAGTTCGCCGACGATGTCGCTGTGGGGGATGAAATCGGCCGGATCGATCCTCTTTGCGGCTTCGTTGATCCCCAGACGGAATGCTTCGATCGCATCACTGCTCATGGATAGCCCCGCCGCCATTTTGTGGCCGCCGAATTTTTGCAGATGATTCTCCTGCGATTTGATCAGTGAGTAGAGATCGACATTTCCGATGCTTCGTCCGCTCCCTTTGGCAATACCGTTATGGATGCTTAACACGATGGCCGGTTTTTGAAAATGGTTTACCAGCCGCGAAGCGACGATTCCCACAACTCCTTCATTCCAATGCTCACCCGCAACGACGATGATCTGTTCTTGCAGGTTGACGTGCAGCATCGCTTCGGCAGTCGTCTGGGCTTCGGTCTCTTTGCGCAGCGTATTGAGCGCCGTGAGGAGCTCAAACTGATGATAAGCTTTTTCGGTTGTATCGGCCAGGAGAAAATCGAGGGCAATTTTTGCATCTTCGAGCCGTCCCGCCGAATTGATACGCGGAGCAATCTGAAACGCGATATCTTCCGAAGAGACGGCGGAGCGGTTCAGAAAATCACGGATGAGGACAAAGGGTGAAAGGGATGAGGTCTGCATCATCTCCAATCCCGTTTTGACGATAGCGCGGTTAATTCCGACAAGCGGCATAACATCGGCAATGATCGCAAGCGCCAAAAATGGAAAAAACTGGCGCATGTCGACGGAGTGATTCAATTCCTGCTTGAGAAGCCCCATAAAAAGCCATCCCACCTGTGCGCCGCATATCTCTTTAAACGGATAGGGACAATTGCTTTGTTTCGGGTTGATAATCGCGTAGGCATCCGGAAGAGTGTCTCCTGGAGTGTGGTGGTCGGTAATGATCAGATCAATCCCTCTGGTCTTGCACACTTCTGCGGCTTCAATGGCATTGATTCCGTTATCGACGGTAAAGATTACATCGGCATCTAAACGCTCCAGAACATTTTTAGAGACGCCGTATCCGTCGCTAAATCGGTTCGGTATCGTCGTGATCAAAGGGTAAGGGATGAGGTCAAAAAAACGTTTGACGATAGCGGTGGAGGTGACGCCGTCGACATCGTAATCGCCGACAAGGGCGATCCGTTCATTGTTTCGGATAGCTCGCGCTAGCCGTTCGGCCCCTTTTTGCGCATCTTTTAGATGGGCAGGGTGGGGGATGTCGGAGAGTTTCTCGCTTTGCGATTCAAATCGGTTTGCTAAAAAACTCCCGAGTGTCGTGTAGTCGAGAAGAGGAACCTCAGGCAGGATTCGGGTTGGCATGAGCGAAAGTCGCTTTCACGAATCCTAGGATAGAAGCATTCGGGCTTTGGAGACGAGAGGTGAACTCCGGATGGAACTGCACCCCTAAAAACCATGGATGAGCTGGAATCTCGACCGCTTCGATGAGACCATGCGATTCACCGGTAACCATCATCCCTGCATTTTCTAACGCTTCGCGATAGGTCGGATTGGCTTCGTAGCGGTGGCGATGGCGCTCGAAAATAAGCGGTTCGTTGTTATAGGCGGCGCGAAGATTTGAGCCCTCTTTGGTTTCGCACGGATATTCGCCCAAACGAAGTGTCCCCCCCATCGGTGAGTGGTGGGTTCTCAGCTGCGTTTCGCCCGATTGGTCGATAAAGTTATCGATGAGGTAGATCATCGGATGGGTCGTCGTCGGGTTAAATTCGATCGAGTTGGCATCGGCATACCCTAAAACGTTACGGGCATACTCGACGATCGAGAGCTGCATCCCCAGACAAATTCCCAAATACGGGATATTGTTTTCACGGGCATATCGGATCGCTTCGATTTTCCCCTCAACCCCGCGGTTTCCGAATCCGCCGGCTACAAGAACCGAATCACAGTCGCGAAGAAGCGCCTCTGCCCCTTGGGTTTCGATTTTTTCACTGTCAACCCAGTGGATCGCTACGCGGGTGTCGAGATGGGCACCCGAGTGGATCAGCGCTTCGATAAGCGATTTATACGACTCTTTGAGCTCCAGATATTTTCCGACGAAACCGATGGTGACGTGGTATTTCGGAGAGACGATTTTTTTGACCAAAGAGTCCCATTGTTCCATGTCGGGTTTGAGTTCGCCTAGTTCTAGCTCTTTGCTGATCGGTGCGAGGATATTTTGCTGCAGAAAGCTGAGCGGAACGGCATAGATGGTCTGCTCGTCCATTGCTTCGATGATGCTGTCTGAGCTGACGTCACACGCGAGGGCGAGTTTTTTCTTAAATGTTTTCGGAAGGCGCTCTTCGCTGCGGGCGATAATCATTTGCGGAGTGATACCGATACGGCGAAGCTCCTGAACCGAGTGTTGGGTCGGTTTGCTTTTGTGCTCGCCGGCCGCTTTGATAAAGGGGATCAGGGTAACATGGATAAAAAATGTCCCCTCAACCTCGTCGTCGTGTTTCATCATGCGGATTGCTTCCATATACGGCAATCCTTCGATATCACCGACGGTACCGCCGAGCTCGACGACAAGAATCTCATGTCCCTCGCCCGCTTTTTTGATCCGATCGACGATTTCGCCGACGATGTGAGGGACGACTTGGATTGTTTGACCCAGATATCCGCCGCTTCGCTCACGTTCAATGACCGAGCTGTAGACCTGACCGGTTGTGAAGTTGCTGGTACGTAAAAAAGAGGCGTCCAAAAAACGCTCGTAGTTTCCGATATCCAAATCGGTTTCGGCACCGTCTTTGGTAACAAACACCTCACCGTGCTCCAACGGGCTCATGGTTCCCGGGTCGACGTTGATGTACGGATCGATTTTGAGCATGCCGACTTGTTTGCCGGAGTGTTTGAGGAGTGCGCCGATACTGGCTGCCGTAATCCCTTTTCCAAGTGAACTCAGAACTCCGCCGGTTACAAAAATATATTTGGTCATTGAATCATTCCTTAGCTGTTACGTATTTTACGATGGGGTTAAATGGGTCGTGATGATCCAAAACGTCGACAATTGCCGCTCTTCTTAAGGAACGTATTATATACTTTTAAGACTTATAAAAACGTTTGAAAAATGGAAATTTATGGAATCGGCTCTTTATTACGTCACGATAGCGTTGGGATTTTCTATCGTTGTCAATCTTATTTTAAAACGATTCGGAATTTCCCAGATTATCGGCTATATTTTAACCGGAGTGACGGTAGCGTACGGATTTGATCTGCGGCATATGGCGGATTCGCATACGTTAGAGATGATTGCGGAGTTCGGCGTTGTCTTTTTGATGTTCACGATCGGGCTTGAGGTCTCATTGCAGCGCCTCTCCACGATGAAAACCGATGTGTTTTTTAACGGATCGTTACAGGTTATTTTATCCGCCGTCATTTTTTTTGCGATTGCGTATGGAATCGTCGGCATCTCTCTGGCGACGGCAATCATTATCTCCATGGCGCTCTCCCTCTCTTCAACCGCCGTAGTCCTGAGTTATCTTAAATCGACGAAAGAGATTGCCCGCCCTTACGGGCAAAAAGCGACCGGAATTTTGATTTTTCAAGACCTCGCCGTCATTCCGATTTTGATTTTGATCGGTTTTTTGAGCTCTGACGGTAAAGATATCGGGGATGTTTTGATCCAAACGGCGATCAGTGCGGTCCTTATTGTCGGATCGCTGTTTATTGTCGGCAAACGTGCAATGACGTGGCTGCTCCATTTTTCTTCCACCAGTGAAGTGGATGAGCTCTTTATGGGATCGGTATTGGTCATCGTCGTTGCCTCGTCGCTGCTTGCATCTTATGCCGGATTCACCTATTCGCTGGGGGCGTTTGTTGCGGGGATGATCATAGCCGAAACCCGCTACCACCATAAAGTCGAATCGGATATCGCCCCGTTTAAAGATTTGTTGCTGGGGACCTTTTTCGTTACGGTCGGAATGAAGATCGATTTGGGACTGTTTGTAAAACATTTGGATGATGTTATGGCAATCTTGTTTGCGGTTTTGGCGGTTAAAGCGATCGTCATTTTCGGTGTCGTTCGTATGAAGACACAATCTAAAATCGCATTCAAGACGGCGATAGCCCTCTCTCAGGTCGGGGAGTTCTCGTTTGCTATTTTCGCGTTAGCGGGGAATCAGGAACTTATTCCTGCCGAGCTCTCTCAGATTTTGGTTTTGGTCGTCGTCCTCTCTATTATTGCAACCCCTTTTATTCTGGCGAATCTATCGCGCATCAGCGGCTATTTTTTCAAAGATGTCAGCGTTACCGAAACATTTGCGATGCTTCCGGGACGGAATCACCATATAATTGTCTGCGGGTACGGCGTGGTCGGGAAATTCGTCGCCAAAGAGCTTCGTGCTTCGGGAGTCGACTATGTCGTAGCCGATAACAGCTATAAACACGTTCAAGAGGCTTTGCGAGACGGTCAGGAAGTCTATTTCGGAGATATGTCCAAAACGGCTATTTTGGACAAACTGTGTACCAAAGATTCGGTCAGCGTCATTATTACATTGGACAATCTTGAGAAAAAACGGTTGATCTGCGAAACGATCATCCGCTATGCGCCGGAAGTGAAACTGGTTGTAAAAGTGGTCAGTCTGGAAGAGAAACGGGCTTTGCGCGGATTACCGATATCGATCACGATCGACGGGAAAAAAGAGGTGGCTTCACGTCTGGTGAGCGAAGCCCTTAGCTGCGAGTTATGACTCTTTAGGCTGCTCGGAAACGAGCCACTGGAGATAACGGATAGACCAGTCTAAATCGTCAAGGGCGAGATCGATCTCTTCAACCGGCTTCGGGAGATTCGCTTTAAGTTCGCGAACGCGCTGTTTGAGATATTGAGCCATGCTGTAATAGGTATTGAGCGACGTGTCGTCTTGTGCCTTGATGATCAAATCCTCTAAGGTATTGACGAGTTCGGTTTCGTTGGGGAAGATATTCCCCGCTTTGCGAATCGTCCGCTGCACCTTTTGCAGATGCGCCATGTCGACTTTGAATTTTTCAGGATTAGCGGACATCAGTTTCCTCTGGATCCCGGTTTGATCGCTTCGCTTCCGCCAGCACACAGCGGACAGTTATCCGGTGCGTACATCTCGAAATCGAAATCGGCGAGGGCAAAAAGCGGTTTGTCGGATGGCAATGCACAGTTGGCTTTGCGCTCTAACGCACTTCCGTCGCGTTTGCAAAAACCGCGGTTTGCAAGGGCGGCGAATCCGACGACGACGCCGCCGAGCGCTTCGATCGCACGTGCGGCTTCCATCGCCGAACCGCCGGTCGTGATGATATCTTCGCAGATAAGCACTTTTTCACCCGGAGTGATCTCGAATCCGCGGCGGATCTGCATCTCGCCGTTGACCCGCTCCGCAAAAATAGAGCGTTTGTCGAGCGCGGTAGCAAGGGCAAACCCCGCGATCAAACCGCCCAGTGCCGGAGCACATACGGTATCGATTTTAATCCCGTTTTCTTGGATTTTGAGTGCCAAAGCATCGGCAAGAAGTTTTGCCGTTTTAGGGTCTTCGAGCACTTTCGCCGATTGGAGATAATACTGAGAGTGGTTCCCTGAACTGAGTTTGAAATGCCCCTCAAGCATGGCATTGGCGTTCATGTAAATTGCTTTAATATCCATGATTATACCGTCAAGATGTCTTGCTCTTTGGCTTTGAGCAAATCTTCGATTTTTGAAATGTATTTATCGGTGATCTTTTGAACTTTGTCTTGCGCCCCTTTGGACTCATCCGCCGTGATCAGTTTGTCTTTTTCGAGCACTTTGATTTTATCGTTAGCTTTTTTACGGTCGTTTCGGACGCCGACTTTGGCATCTTCCGCCATCCCTTTGGCTTTTTTTGCCGTCTCTTGACGTTGTTCTACCGTCATCGGAGGGAAGAAAAGTTTAATATCGGTTCCGTTGTTGTTCGGGTTGACTCCGATATCGGCTTTTTGGATCGCTTTTTCGATGACAGAGAGCATCGATTTATCCCACGGAGAGATCGTAATGGTGGTCGCATCGGTTGCCAATACGCTGGCCGCCTGATCAAGCGGTACCATTGAACCGTAGTTTTCTACACGGACGTTGTCCAAAATTTTGGTCGTTACTCTGCCGGTACGGAGAGTTCGGAAGTTGTGGATCATATGTTCCGTACTTCCTTGCATTTTTTCTTCGCAAAATTGATACACTTCGTCTAACATAGCTCTATTCTCCGGAAATTATTTAGTAGTATTGGCGTCGTTGACGATATTGATCGTCGGAGCACTTACATCGGTTTGTTCAACCATTGCATCCACAACGGATTCATTTTTTTGCTGAGCATAAAAATAGCCCAAAGCAACGGTATTGACGATAAAAACAAATCCGAGAAAAAAGGTTACTTTAGCCAAAAAGCTTCCCGGCCCTTTAGCTCCGAATACCGATTCGTTAGAGCCGCTGTAGGCGCCCAATCCGATGCTTGAACTTTTTTGGAGCAGTACCGCAATGGTGATCATAACGACCAAAACGATCTGCACGATGAGCAGTATACCTGTCATATTAATCCTTGAATAATAAAAAGTTCGCGATTATAGCATAGTGTAGATAACAGGGGAATGAAGCTCGCTTTTAATATGAGAGTGATTAGAATAGCCGTTTTAAAATAAGGAAAACAGCGTGTGCACAAAATGTACTTTAAAGAAAAAGATCGGACTTGCTGTCGGCATTGTTATTTCATCCATCGCCTATTACTATGTGTATACGAAATAAAGGATTAGCCTGCTGTTATTAACACTATTCCGGCACTTAACATTACAGCTACGCCGATAATATCGATGACTTTGAGTGTTTTTTCGTTCGCTTTGCTTTTTTGCCGTAGAGCGGTTCCCAGTATCGCCGTAATAGCGATGGTGATCCCCATCCCCAGACTCATTACTACCGCACTGATAGCTCCGAGGGCGTACATCCCCATCGAGAGGGCAAACAAGAAGACAACGATGGTGCCGGGGCAGGGGACGATCCCCGCTCCGAGAATCAGCATCAAATCGGTGGAGTTTGCGGTGGTTTTACAGCTATGACAGCCGCAGCTGCTTTGATGAGGTGCCGTTGCGCTAAAGCTCATTATTTTGGCTTTCGGTCGGTAATAGAACCATTTTTGACGAGCTAAATACAGAGCGATAAGGAGGATAATGACTCCGCTTGCTTTGGTCGTATAGAGAGCTATATCGGTGATAGTTTGGGAAAACATCGTGTGAATGAACCAAAAGAGAATTAGGGTAATGGTAAAGGCGCTGATGACATGGGTAGCGGCGATGAGAAGAGCAATACTGATCCCTCGGGCATAGCTTCGGTCATTGGCGGAGAAATAGCTTGCTACCAATGTTTTGCCGTGCCCCGGACCGGCGGCATGGAGAATACCGTAAAGAAGTGAAAAAAGTAAAATGGCTCCCACGGTTTGAAAAGAAGGGCGATCTTGTGCTTCTGCCAGCGCTCCGTGAATTTTTTCGGTCACGGTATGCAGACTCTGATTAAAACCGTTGTCGGCGGGACGGTTTTGGATGTTCCCCCCTAACGGTGAGACCAGTGCAATTGGGCGGGGGGATAAAAAAATATCCAAAACGGAGTCGGAGCCTTTGGAAATTTTCGGAACAGTGAGTTTTGTTTGCAGTTTGGCGGATGGTTCAGGCTTAACGAAAACATTTTTGTGATTAAGGTGGTAGATAACTCCGTTGTTAAATGCAGCATTGGCATCGTAAGCGACACGAAGATGGAGCGATTTTTTTATCGGTTCGTCGGTAGGAATAGTAAAACGGTAAACAACCAGCCCTTTTTCTTGTCGAACGGTGAAGTTCTTAAGCTCTTTGAGCCAGATTTTACGGTTATTGAGGGTAGGGCGAATAAAAAAGCCTACCTCTTTCATCGCCTCAATTGCTTTGTAGACTTCGTATTTTTCCGAATTTTCGAACTTACCGTTACGGTTGAGGTCAAAATCTCCCAGCACCATCTGAGAAAACATCGGATCGAGCGTCCATTCGACATCGATGGATGTGAGGGTGTTGTTGGAGACATTGAGATAAAGATGGGTAAGGACTTTGATATCGCCGTAGCTGCATGCTAAACATCCCCAGCTGAGGCTTACCCACGTAGATACTAAAATTAAGACGCGGAACATTGGGAACATCGTCCTTTATAAATGATGGAATCAATAGTATAGCCCTCTTGCGGTATGATCGGTTGGGGACTTAAGCATGAAATAGTATGGCAGATTTGGCAGATAAAATGGGGATGAATATTTTCGGAAAGTTCAAAATAGCGTTTACCCGCATTTGATTCAATCCCGTTAATGATATGAGCTGACTCAAACGCTTGCATCGTTCTATAAAAGGTACTTTTATCGATCATCGGATCGAGAATGCTGTACTCCTCGAAACTGATCGGCTGTTTTTGAATTGATAGGATAGAGAGGATTTTTTTGCGCGGAGCAGTGAGTCGAAATCCGTTAGCGCTGATTTTTTCATCGATTGTCATTTTGATAAGACTTCTTAAAATTTAAGGTTTATTGCAACTTAGTTGCATTAGAATGATATCTGAATTTTTTAATAAGGAAATTAAAACCATGGATACAAAACGGTTATTGGTATTTGGAAGCGTCATTATAGCAGTGATTGCAGGGCTTACATTCTTTTCTCCGGAGCCTCAGCCGAAACAAGAAGGGGAAGTGGACAAACCGATAGTCTCTGTCAGTACTTTCTCATTGTTGGAAACAGCACGTGCGGTTGCGGGTAATGCGATTGATGTTCGCTCCATTGTTCCGCTGGGGAGTGATGCCCATATGTTTTCACCAAACCCGACACAAGTAGCCGATATCTCTAAATCGGCTCTTTTTATCTATAACGGTGCCGGATTCGAGACGTGGGCGGAAAATCTCAAGGGGACGCTTCCCAAAACGACGGAGGTTATCGATATGAGCCAGTATGTTGCCCTCCAAAAAAATGAAGAGGAACATACGGATGAGCATGATGAGCACGCACACGACGAACATGAGCAGCACCATCATGGAGCCTATGATCCTCATTACTGGCTTGATATCGAAAATATGATCAAAATGACCCAAACGATGGATGCAGCATTCTCGAGACTACTCCCCGCAAAAGGAGAACAATTTCATATAAATGCTACGGCATATATTACAGAACTCCAAAAACTCAAATCAGAATATACTGCTGGTTTAGCCGAGTGCAAAAACCGTACGCTGATCTCCAACCATGATGCTTTCGGGTATCTAGCTCATGCCAACAAGCTGGAAAACGTGTCAGTCATCGGACTATCTTCTGATGAGCAGCCGAGCGCTCAAACCGTAGCACATGTGGTTGAAGTAGTGAAAGAGCATGGGATGAAAACGATTTTTTTTGAGGAGTTGATCAACGACAACATCTCCCAAACGATTGCCCGTGAGACGGGTGCTAAAGCAGTGGCGTTGCAGCCGCTGGAAAATATTAGCCAAGATGAGTTAAAATCTCATCAAACCTATCTCACGATCATGCGTGAGAATCTGAAAAAATTGCGTGAAGCGATGGAGTGCCGTTGAAATTTTCCCCCAGCCTTTTTGACGTAAACAACCTCAATTTTGAGCGGCACGGAAATCTTGTCCTTAAAGACTCGACGTTCCAAATTTTGCCGGGGGAATATTGCGCCATTATCGGACCTAACGGCGGGGGGAAAACGACCCTTATCCGTCTTTTGTTGGGGCTGGAAAAACCGACCTCGGGCGAGATCAAACTTTTCGGCACATCCCAAAAGCGGTTTCGCGATTGGAACCGTATCGGGTACGTTCCCCAGCGTTCTGCTTTAGTGGACGGTTCGTTTCCGGCAACCGTGCGTGAAGTGGTCGGAATGGGACGCTACGCCAAACGGGGGATTTTCGGATTCGAATCACATGAGGATAAAATCGCAATTGCTGAGGCGATGGAGCTGATGGGGGTATCGGATTTATCGGACCGTCTTATCGGAAACCTCTCCGGCGGTCAGCGCCAGCGGGTGATGATCGCCCGCGCTTTGGCTTCCAATCCCGATGTCTTGATCGTTGATGAGCCCAACACGGGGGTCGATGTCGAGTCTCAGCACCGTTTTTATGAGCTTCTTCGCACATTGAACCGTACTAAAAAGCTCTCTATTCTCTTTATTACCCATGATGTCGGGGTGATTGCCGAGGATATTACCCGCGTCTTGTTTGTCAACCAAACGTTATTGGTTTCCCAAAATCCAGCTGAAGTCGTCCGATGCGACGAGATGAGCCGACTCTACGGCACACCGGCACACGTCGTGTGTCATAACCATTAGGAAGCAATGATGATGGAAATGTTAAGCTATCCGTTTATGCAGCGAGCTTTTATCGCCGGGCTTATGATCGCGGTTCTTGCTTCGCTTGGGGGATCGTTTATCGTTCTTCGGCGATATTCGCTTCTGAGCGAAACGTTGGCGCACGTCTCGCTTGTCGGTGTATCTGTGGGGCTTTTGTTCGGTCTTAGTCCGCTATGGATGGCGGTCGCCGCCTCTCTCGTCGCTTCCTGGCTGATTGAATACCTCCGCAGTGTTCACGGGATGTATTCGGATTCGATACTCGCCATTTTTCTCTCAGGCTCCCTTGCCCTCGCCATCGTCATTGTATCATTGGCGGGGTCGTTTAACGCGTCGCTCTTTAGCTATCTTTTCGGATCGATTCTCTCAGTCAGTGCGCAGGATTTGTGGGTGATGGGGATTTTCGGCTCATTGGCAATGGCACTGCTTTTGGCGTTTTTCAAAGAGCTTTACTTTATCGCTTTTGATGAGGATGTCGCCCGGGCGGGGGGTATCCGCGTCACGATGCTGAACTTCATGCTTGTCAGCGTGATCGCGATCATTATCTCCCTCTCCATTCGGGTGGTCGGGACACTTTTGATCGGAGCGCTGATGGTGATCCCTCCCGTTGCGGCGATCCGATTCGGGATGGGTTTTTATCCCACCGCGTTTCTCTCGGTTGTAATCGCTCTTATCTCGGTGGTTATCGGTCTTAGCGCCTCGTACCTCTTTTCGCTCCCCAGCGGTGCGGCGATCGTCCTTGTGCTTCTGGGATTGTTTATTGTGGCATTGGCGGTTAATCGCCGATGAGCAGCGCCTGCCATGAATTCTCACGCTACGCCGCTGAATACGGCAGCCGTAATGTTATCCAGCGCCATGTCGCCGAAAAGCTGATTGCCGCTACTTCCGATAGAGCGAAGCGAATTTTGGATTTGGGGTGCGGAAACGGCACCCTCTACTCGCTGATCGATTGGGAAGTCGAACGGTTTGTCGGCGTCGATTTCTCCGCCTCAATGCTGGAACATCACCCACTGTCACCGAACGTCGAACTGATCTTGGGAAATTTTAACGATTCGGCATTGTTTGAGAGATTGAGAGATGAGCGGTTTGATCGCATCTACTCCGCTTCGGCGTTGCAGTGGGCAGATAATCTGGATGGCGTTTTAAAATCTCTCGCGTCGCTCAATACCTCTATGTCGTTGGCGATTTTCACCGCCGGAACGTTTAAAACTCTTCATGAATGTGCGAGAGTTACTCCGTTGCTTCGTAGCAGTGACGAGGTGATGGCTATTGCCGAAAAATATCTGGACGCGAAGTTCGAAGTGCTGCACACGACGCTGGAGTTTGATTCGGTCAGAGAGATGTTTCGCTATATCAAGCGCAGCGGGGTGAGCGGAGGACGCCGTGTCCTCGATTTCGCACAGACGAAACGGCTGATGGAAACGTATCCGTTAAACTATCTCGAATTTGAGGTAGTGTTTATTACGACGTAAGAGGTTAGAATCTTATCTCACTAAAAAGCGGTCTCTCTTCCACCTTTTCATTCATACATTTCTCTCTTAGCTCTTCTAGCATGGTATAAATAGTCCCCTCTTTGGTAGGGCAGAGTGAGAGCATATCTTCTATCAGGCATCCGAACGCCCGCACTTCGATTCTTTCATACTCTTTGCAGTGCGGTTCATAAAAGCTTGCCGCGCCGAAATCTCCCAGATAGCAATGGTCATTGTCATTGATGAGGATATTATGGGCGTAGAGGTCGCCGTGCATTACTCCGCGCTCATGCAGATGAGCGCTGGCTGAGGCGATCGCTTTGGCTATTTCGAGAATGCTTTTTGCCCCAAGAGAGCTTCCCTCTTTGAACGTATCGCGCGTACAGGTCTTAAAATCGGGGGGAAGTCCGAGATTGCGGTAGATATCGGGGATATACTCCAGCAGCAGCCCCAGACGTTCCTCCCCCTCGATCTTCGCTAACACCTTGATGAGGTTCGGATGTTCTCCCACACTCATGCAGGCGTTCATCTCATCGTGTGCGTATCCGTCGCTGGTGATGACCCCTTTAAAGAGTTTGAGTGCCACCTCCTCTTCGTGAGATTTCGAATAGGCTTTGTAAATATCCCCCGAAGCTCCTGACCCCAATTTCTCTTTGACTTCCAATGACTCATAAGGTATCTCTTGAAGCTCAAACTGAATCTTGGGACTGCACGGGTTCCCCGAAAAGGCGAGCCATGAGAGTTTTGGGAGTTCCAAAAGCCATGTCGGGATGGATTCCAGATTATTGGCAGAGAGGCGGATGAGTTCGAGGTTCCGGCATGAGGCCATCTCATCGGGAAGTTTTTCAATTCGGTTTCCGGCAAGAGCGAATTTCTGAAGCTTGTGAAGTTTACCGATAGAACGGGGAAGGGATATCAGGCGGTTGTCGGTTAAAATCAGCCAACTGATACTGTTTGGCAGAACATCCTCATCAAATCTCTCTATCCGGTTGTTTTTAAACCCCACCATATAAAGATTTTTGCATTTTTTAAAAGATGATGGGAACAATGTAAATCGGTTGTTTGAAAAAAAGGCGATTTTAAGATGCGTTAATTTGCCAAGATCGGGAAGTTCGCAGAGGAGATTGTTGCTCAGATCTAAAATTTCCAGGGTATCGGATAACTCAAATATCTCTTCGGGAAAAGATGTGATATTTTCCCTGAGAGTAAGTCGTGATATCCCTTTGAGCTCACCTGAGCGCAATTGTGCCAACGTTTGCATAAAGCCCTTTTCCAAATCAGTTAGTGTCGGAATTTTACCGATATTTGATCACAAAGCGTTATACTATCCTTACGAATAGAATTCCAAGAAGGAGAGTATTATGAAAGGGATCGAAAAATACGATAATCTAAAAGATGTTATCCCTAATCTCATGCCGGTACTTCGGGACGCGATTCAATCCGAGTTTCTGGAAATCAAAAAGATCAATAGAGAATGTGAAAAATACATCGCTTCGTGCACCCATTTTCCTGAACTTGTAAATGCTGAATACGTAATTTTTTCACATCATATAAAGAAAAATGAGCATAAGTATGAAATGTTCGTTTTTATAGACGGGAATGGAAATATCGTCCGTCATATCAGCGGGGCGGATATGGAGCTCTACGGACTTCTTGATTCCTGTACCGATCTTCATATCTCCGATGAGTATGTTGAGCAGAAAATTTATTGTCATGACGGCGAGTGCCGTCACTGATTTACGAGGTTTTGCTTTTCTAATGTATAGAGTTCGTAGCGGATATGTTTGAACCGCTCGCTCAAATCAGGTTCTACTATCTTATAAAGTTCTTCCAAAACACGCGAAGACTCTTGTCCCCGTTTATAGTTTGCTATTAATATGGAACGCAGATCGGTGCGGTTCATTTCGCTTTGGATCGTAGGGCGTAGTACATCGTTGATACTATCGCGCGAAGCGAGGAGAGCTTCGAGGGGTTCAATGCGGCATTGGTGGCGGAGATTTTTGAGGGAAGAGGAGAGTTCCTTGTCATTGTGAACATAGCGCGCTATATCCTCAATCACACGGATACCCTCTTTAAGACGGTTGAGATTGGCATCGACCACCCGGAGAAGTTCCGGGGGAAGAGGATTACTCATCGCTGTTTCCGAAGATTCCGAAGAGCTGAAGCAATGTAACGAAAAGGTTAAAGAAGTCAAGATAGAGTGCAACCGCACCGTCCATCGGTGTTTCATAGGCACCGCGGATAACGTTTTGCGTATCGATCAATACCATGATGCTGATAACAAGCAAGAAGATGGCTTGAATTGCAACGTAGATCATCGGGCTTTTCAAGAAGAAGACGTTGATCAACGATACCGCTAATATAATAAAGAAAGCAATCATGATCGGTTTGGTCCATGATGTGAAGTCTTTTGTGCTTTTAATAGCAAAGAAACTCAGACCTCCGAACAAGGCCGCCGTCATAAAAAACGCATTACCGACGATGGTTGCTCCTCCGGCCATTCCGAGGATATGGCTGAGAAGCGGAGTGATGATGACACCGCTCGCAAACGTAAAGGTAAACAATCCGATCATATTGAGCCCCGGTTTGTTTTTGATCATTTGAAGACCGAACATACCAAATAGCATCCAGGGAATCGCGATCCACCAGTAATTTGCCGCAACGATTCCCGCGAACGGCATTCCGACATAAGCACCTACACCGCCAGCCAACATGGATGCGGCAAACAATTTATAGGTTTCTTTGACAAACGATACGATCTGCGCTTCATCTCGCTGTGCGCTCTCGTAACCAAAAGCACCTTGACGTGCGTATTCTCGATCATATAAAGCCATAGCTTTTTCCTTAATAGGGATTTTACAAAAAGGATTATACATGAGTTTCATTAATCGTTTATTTGTTTGTCGGAGTAAAAAAAGAGTTTTAGAGGAGCTAAATGAGTAGATTCGTTACATATCTTGAGGTTTGAAATAAAAAATAAATTTTTTTTGCCATATTTTCGATTTTCTTTCAAAAACCTCTTGACATCTTTGATAATTTCCCCTATAATTCCCGTCCACAAACGCTGATAGGCCTTGAGTTAAGGTTTAGAGTTTGAGTTTGCGATCATTGAAAACTAAGTAGGTTTAGCG